>ERZ827168.134-NODE-134-length-119930-cov-6.172847_pt1 | contig 119930 bp, 97 predicted proteins | sample MGYA00519868_ERZ827168 | MGnify/ENA primary metagenome ERZ827168 (study PRJEB31778, sample SAMEA3449271) | human gut metagenome | biome: human gut; feature: human-associated habitat; material: faeces | place: United Kingdom | collected 2010/2012 ... | reverse complement strand
TTTCTGGCGGATGAACGAGCTATCTTCCCACACCGAGAGCAAGACCGAAGAAGTCATTACCGAAACCGACGACGGCCACGGGAACATCGTGGAAACCACCACGACGGTCACACGAACTTATCTCTATATTACGGTCAGCCACAAGACCGCCGAGGAAATGGCAGACAATTTCAACTTCAACGCCGACCAGCGGCAACAGCTTTCCGAACTGCTTGCCGAGGGAAACCGCAGTATGTGGTCGGCTGTCCTCTATGGCATCTATTCCGGGGACGATGCCATCGTTACGGTGGCGCTGTCGCAGGTCGGCAATGTGGGCGGTCAGCCCTATTGGTCTTGGTACGGCTTTGACGGGCGTGTAGAATGGTGCGCCTGCTTTGTAAGCTGGTGTGCCAATGAGTGTGGCTATATCGACAGCGGCGTTATCCCGAAGTTCGCAGGCTGTGTCAATGGGGTGCAATGGTTCAAAGATCGTGGACAATGGCAGGATGGCAGCTTTGAACCGTCCGCCGGTCAAATCATCTTCTTTGATTGGGACAACAAAGGCAGCTCCGGCCCGCAGGATGGGCAGTCCGATCATGTCGGCATCGTGGAGAAATGCGAAAACGGCATTGTCTACACCATAGAGGGCAATTCCGGCGATAGCTGCCGACAAAACCAATATCCCGTGGGGCATTATGAGATCCTTGGGTATGGAATACCAGCCTTTTAATTAGGCCTATAAAAAGGAGCAAATGGCATATTTGATCTATACCACTTGCTCTTTTTACATATGATGATTCAAACAACAGATGTATTCAGCTACGATTTTTCCGCTCTTCTTGCATGGGGAATTGAATGATATGATAAAATTTCTTACTTTCGGGATCAAAACGCATCGTTGCAACGCCGTGATATCGGGCTACTATACGCCCAATGCTCTTCAGACCAACACCATGAATTCCGGGATTGCGCTTTTTCGTTCGAAACAAGCCCTCATGATCCGGCACCGGCGGTGTATCGCAAGAATTGACAACTGAAACGATCACAACCTGTTGATCCTCATTTTTCTTTACGGATAGCTCTATCGTCCGTTCTGTAGAGGAGCTCGCCGCCTCGAACGCATTCGTCAGCAGGTTACCGTAAAAGGTCGTAATACTTGGGGCATCCATAAACGAAAGACAATTATCCCGGATATCACATTGAAGGGTTATTTTTTGGCTTTTACATTTATCCCGAAATTGCTGCAGCATGAAATTAAGTATGGGGTCAGAACATAATTTTACCTGCTGATCAGGCAGTACATCATCCACAAGTTTTGTAATATACTCGGATATCCCCGGAGCGTTGAAGTCGTTTGCCAAGCCGTGAATAGTATTTAGATGTCTTTTGATATCGTGTATGAGAATGCGTTGGTTTTCGGACTGCTTTTGCAGATCCTGATAATATGCAGCATCTGCTTCTTCTTTTTGAATACTCAAATTCATAGCCAGTTGTTCGGCGTGCATTCGCTGCAAATGGTTGTATATGACCATAAAAATCAGATTGACGATCAACAATGTCAATACAATGATTATCATGAGAAGTTCTACCGGCTTCGTCATCTCCGTGCGTATCCCGATATATACCACTACTGCCGAGACGATGACAGAAAAGATCGGTAATATGCAAAGCAATCCCATAAACGCAGGTTCTTCCTGAGCCTGTCGGTTCGGAGCCCAAAGCTTTGCAGCAATGACCGTTATCGAAAAATAAAGCATTTTGCTAATCACAGCCATGACGATCATGATGGCTAAACTATCTGCATAGGCACCAAAACGGAAACCAAACAAGCTGATGATCCATGCTGCGATAATTTCTGTAATAGCCATGATCGAGGTCAGAAAAGCAGAATGCAATATGGCAGATCTTAGCTTGCATTCGTAATTCATCCATAGCAGCAGTAAATTAGAAAGGGAAAATGCTGCGCCATTCAAAACGACGCTGTTAAACCATGTAATGCCAAATAAAAGAAGATAGGCAACCGTAAATGTAATGCCGATTTTAAGGCCAGATGATTTTCTACAAAACAGAGCGTCAAAATACAGCCACGCAATGGTTGCTTCTGCAATATATAACACACCATAGCAAATATATTCAGCCATCATTTCACGCTTTCCATATACCACAAATAGGTGTCCTTGAATGCAGTATACCTTCTCCTTGTTAAGTAAGCGGTCATCTCCCTGCCCCGATATTTCAGCAGGATCGTATCTTTGTGAATAGAATTGACAAAGTGCAGATTGACGATATAGCTCCGGTGCGTCATATAAAAGCATGGCAAGGTCAGAGTTTGCCGCCAATACTCCATATTCTGTGTACTTTGCAGAACTCCATCTATCGTATGAACTAAAACTTTTCTCTGTGTCGCTTCAACGCAAATGATCTCTTCCGCACGACGAACAAATACTCCTTCATTCGTTACAATGGGGAACTCGCGGCTTTCCATATTGTACTGGTAAACTGCATCTTTCAGATTGCGAAACAACCGATTTTTATCGATTGGTTTTGACAAATACCGAAACACCTGAAATCTCATGGCTTCGTCCAAATAATCCGGATAAGAGGTCACGATGAATATCTTTATATTTGGATTCAATTCTTTCAGCTTTGCACCAACATGGATCCCGCTAACGCCGGGCATTTCAACATCTAAAAATGCGATATCCGCACGAGCTTTAGCATTTAACAGAGCATCTCCGCTGGAATAGCAGGCAAATTCCGGTATCATTCCGCCCAGTTGCTCAAAATACTCCGATACATATAAATGCAGTTGCTCAAGAATAATCGAATCGTCATCGCAAAAAATCACACGCATAATAGTACCCTTGCACTTTATATAAGTAAAATCATTATAGCATATTTTGTGTTTTTTGCAAGCACCACCCCCGAATGTGCCATAGGAAGCATGACCAAAACCGCATCAAAACTGTCGTTTCGTGCGTGACCGATTGAATCGTCATACACTCAAGAGTAAAATGTATGAAACGGACGATTACACGATATGTGCCGAACGACTATATCCCAAGGAGGCAAAACGAATTATGAATATTTTCCTCAAGCAGGCAACAAGAAGGCCGCTCTTTACCACATTGCTGGTATTACTGCTCAGTTTCTCTGTTCTGCTATCCTGCATCGGTTATTCCGCGTGGGAAAGCGCCAAAACACAGAAAAGTGAGATTTCAAATGGTTACACAACGATTGCAATCCCGATAGAGCCTGATCTAAGCAACCTGTCACCAGAGGAGATCGCCACCGCATTGCAGAATCGTGTATTTGCAGACAACGCAGCGCAGGAGGCTCCCCAAATCACCATGGTTGACCGTCGCTGCCTGCTTTCTGCTCATATAGCGGGCAGTAGATCCCTCTCTTCCAGCAGCATCGACCCATCTGAATATAATACTGCATTTGATGGAGAATGTTATTCTCTTGCTGTATTTGCACTGCGCTGCAGCGGCATCCGGGAGCAGCCAACGGAAGGTATGTTTCTGTATGATGCAACATTCAGCGTTGAGGAAATCGTCTGCTTGTCAGACGCATATAATACGTTCCCCAGACCTGATTCGGTACATATCTACAGCGATGTACGCGAATCGAATGGAGCAGCACCGTTTGAAAAAGGTAAAACCTATCTTGTGTTCGGCCAATACCAAGATCATCGTGTCGTTCGGTCCGCCGATGGGCATGATCAGGTAAAAAATGAGAATCGCTACATTGTTCCGTTCCCTGAGATCAACAGCAATTTCTATGGTGAACCCAGCAGTCTTGAACTTGGTAGTTATAATGGGCTGGACTACCATTTCCCTGCGGCAGGACAACTTCCTTGGGTCTGTGAATATACAGGGTCGGTGACAGATTATCTAAACAGCGATGCAGCTTCGACTTGGCGGGAAGATATTGTACCGCTTTGTCAGCTTAACTATGAGTCTGCGGCCGTGATACTGACCGATCGAGCAGAGAGTATGTATTCTTTTAATACCGGTGATGAGGCTTTGTTATCCGGGCGCTTTTTTACAGGCGAAGAGTACACAAACGGTGATGATGTGTGTGTCATCAGTGCAGCCTATGCTGAACAAAACGGCCTCCGGCTGGGAGATATGATTCAGCTTGACTACTATGATTCTGGATTTGGGGAATACAACAACGGTGCGACGGCGAATTCTATGCTTGCGGCGGAAGATCCGGGCCCTTATCGTCAACGATACTATATGTCTCTCGATGATGCGATCGGTGTATGCAAAAATTATACCGTTATTGGCATTTATACTGGCGCTCGATTCGCATTTGGCGCATATCAGCTTAATGCGGACACGATTTTGGTTCCCAAAGCATCTGTTCCTAATGCGCAGAATTATGAAACACGGGCAAATTCCTTACTGAACACTTTTGTCCTGAAAAATGGCTCTGCAAAAGAATTTGAAAAGTACATGGAGCAGCAGAACCTCGCTGGACAATTTCTCTATTTCGATCAGGACTTTTCTTCTATGCAGGAATCACTGGATGCACTTGAAACCAATGCCATGCGCCTGATGATGGTCGGCATCGGAGTATTCCTGCTTACTTCCGCACTGTTTTTGTTTCTGAATTTCCGCAGAATGAACTTGACGATCCGTGGTGTTCGCCTCTTGGGCAGGTCATCCAAGGCAGTATTCCGGGAAATCATCATGGCACTTATTCCTTTGGAAACCCTTGCGGTCTTGTTTGGCACATGTGCTGCAATTGCGCTATTTGATGTTGTTACACGGAATCTGCTTTCGAGCGCTCTTACGCTCCGACCGGAGGCAATGGCGGTTTCTGCTGTTACTGCATTTGTATTTCTCATGGTTTCTACTATGATCAGCACGGCGATCTTTGCGAACCGCAAGCTGATGAAAGCAAAATAAGGCTTGCCTTGAAAGGAGCATAATTGTCTATGTCTCAAAAAAACGGTCACGCTCTTGAAAGTGTAACACTGACTGCCATGCTCCGCCGATGGACATCAAGTCTGCTCCTTATTGCAGTTACTGCCGCAAGTGCTCTTTCTGCAATGATCTTGCAGAATTTAACTATCCGTCAGGAGAACGCTTTAAGCAGCACAATTGAGAACACCACGATTTCCTGCACCGTAACAAATGCAAAAGGCACTGATTCCGGCAACCTACAGATGCTTTCCGCTTTTGTAGAGATGTTGGAGGGGAAACGACGGTTGCGGGAATGCTATTTGGATGATTATGTAAAAAACGTGCGGGCAAAAGCGAAAATGTCATTGGAGAAACCAGAAGGTGCAACACTCAGCAGGATTCTCTCGATCGATTCCGATCCCGCTCTTTCTCAAGCAGAAGGGGTCTATGTCCAATTTTTTGAAGACTGGGAGGAAGGAGTTCTGCGCGGGCAAGAACAAGTATGCCTGATTTCATCTGACATGGTCACCGATGGCGAATACATTACCGTTGCCGCCGATATGGGCGAATCTGCACGATTGCGAATCATAGGGACTGTTGCAAACGGCCCGAGCAATGAAATATATTGTCCCTATTTCATGTCATGGAGTGAAAGCGTTTCCGTTGCTTTTCTGACGGACAGCTGTTCTTTCGATATCCGAAACAATCAAAAGCTGGAAGAAAGCAAATCGTATATTTACGAGTGGTTTGTTCGCCCGGATCTCAGCAATCAAATGGATGGTCTTACTTTTGGTGTTTTAATCCACGATGAGACCTATCAGAAAAATATAGAGGAGATTCAGGCGAACCTTTCCATGCTGCATCTGTTGCTGCCGGTTTTGATCATTGTATGCGGCGGCATCGGCTTTTTCGCAAGTTTTCTGGCAACTCGCGGCAGGACAAAAGAGTTTGCTGTCATGCGCTGCCTCGGCATGAAACAATGTAAAATTTTTGGATTGGTCATGGGAGAACTTTCTATTCTCGCTTTTACAGGTGCACTTTTTGGTATAGCGGGCGGTATTCTTCTGGAAGGCGAAATACAGACAAGTGCATTGCTCCATGCTGCGCTGATGACAGGTATTTCTTTACTCGGTTCCGCGGCTGCTGCACTTCGGATCACAAGCATAAATGTTATGAATCTCATGAAGGTGGAGGATTGAATATGAATATCCTGACTTCCAAACAAGTTACATACGAATATAGAAATGCAGTCCAGACAGTAAGGGCTGTGAATGGTGTCAGTTGCACTTTTCAACAGGGGCATGTTTATGCCATTGTAGGGCCTTCCGGCAGCGGGAAGACTACATTTCTATCGTTGCTTGCAGGACTGGATGTGCCGACCTCCGGCACGATCGAATTAGACGGAGAATCCACGGCGAAAATGAACCGTGATTCTTACCGGCTGAACCATGTGTCCGTGATTTACCAGAATTTCAACTTGTTTCAACACCTGACCGTGTTGGAGAATGCGGCCTATCCCCTGTATGTCCGCAAAATGCCGAAGAAAAAAGCGGACGAGCTGGCAGCAGAAAAACTCCTGCAAGTTGGGTTGAAGGAGGATCAGTTCAAGCGGTTTCCCAATATGCTCTCCGGAGGAGAGCAGCAGCGAGTGGCTATCGCCCGCGCGCTAACCTCAGGCAGTGAGCTTATTCTGGCAGACGAACCTACCGGCAATTTGGACAGTGAAAACAGCCGAAACATTGTTGGTATTCTGCAAGGGCTGGCCCATGAGGAAAATCGCTGTGTTATCATTGTCACCCACGATCCCGCAGTAGCAGAAGTAGCCGATGTGCTACTAAAGATGAAAGACGGTAAGTTGATTCACTGATCCGTTGCATCACCTATTTGCACAAGGAAAATGACCGACAGTGCCATATACCAAAAGATTCGCTTGCAGTTTAGAGCCCATTTTGGTGACTTGAAGTCTTATGTCTTCAAGGATATGGCTACGGAAATCCGTAAAATGGTTGTCACCTTGCGGTGTATAGCAAAAACATGATGCCGATTTGATAGATGCTTTCGCTGCTGTGACCGGACAATGAGGATTATCCTGAAAGCATGGCAAAAGCATCGGGCGCTTGATCCATCGCTTGCATCAATTATTCAACTTGATTTCTACTCATTCCTTGATGCTGAACTGCACGGTCATTATAATAATGAATTAAACGCACTTGCTTTGCGGCTTCTGCCGCTTTGCAGGTGCGTTTTGCTATATCTGTGCCTTTTGCATGGCAGCGTAGGCTGCCGCAGCCCTCCGTCCGATTTGGATCATTCAAAAATTCAAATCGAAACGGAGGATAACGCTATGGATGGAAACCATCCGAAACGAAGAAAGGACAAATATAATCCCTATGCCATCGGCTCGACCGAGGACGGCCGCCATTGGCTGACCTTTTCGGACGGACAAGGCAATCGGCATCATTTTGAGATCAGTGCTGCCGTATTTGCGCTGTTTGATTCCTTTGAGTTGGACGATCTCTCTTATCTGAACGAGGTGGATCGCCATTATGAACAATCGGAGCTCACGGAGGCATCGTTGTACGACCGAGCCGTGCATCGTCCTGCAACAGTCGAAGAAAGTGCCTTGCAGAACATGGAATATGCCCCATATTCGTTTCCGCGATCTTCGCCATTCTGCGGCGACCAATATGCACAAACTGACAGTCGACTTTTACACCGTTGGAGAAATTTTAGGGCACACATTGAAGGGCATCGGGCTTTCACTTGGTATATCCACAAATATGGCTGATGTTACGACACGGTATGTGGATGTGCGTCTGGATCGAAAAAAAACTGTATTGGAAGCCTATCACAACGCCATGTTTCCCCGTGAGGCCGAACGCCTTGCTGCTAAAAAGCTGTCAGCAAGAGAGGATCATGAGAGATAGCGGCTTTCTCGCCACGGTGACTGCCGTGGCTTACATATATTGCGGTCATAGACAGCACGACCGATTTTCTTTCTTCGGATTTGAATGATACTTGCAGATTATGCCCGCTTGTTCTTTTGGATAACACTCCGATGTTATCAGAAAAAAGCCGTGTTATAAAAATGTTATCAATCCGAACGAAGGCACAATAGAGGACTGCAATTTAAACGTATTCATGCGCTCATACACATCCTTACTCTCGTCGAACAAAGCAATAAACATCGCCCGGACCTCTTCCGGAGCGGCTTTGGCAAAGCCTACGATCATACCCTTGGGGAAATTGTTGTTGGATGCCAGCAGATTGAAGGTCTTGTCAAGGGAGCGGTTCAGCATTTCGGGGAAATTCTGAGCATTCACATCCCAATTATCCTGAAACCACTTCACAGCTTCCCATTTGTATTTTGCATCGCCCCACTGCGTGGGGACAAAATTCTGTTTGTACTGTGCCAGTGCATCTTTCAATCGAAATTGGTCAAACATGATACCACCCCTTTATGCCTCTCTCAGGCTTTTATAGATCTGAAAAAGGAAGAAACTGATCGCAGAACTTATTCTTCCTTTGAGGAACTGAATCTCAGCATTTTTCAGTACATTCACGGCTTTTATAATTCTTTCAGACCTCACTCTCATAATAATGAGCTTTCTCCCAATCAGGCTGAAATGACCCTTTTGTAAACTTTCTCATTTTATTTATCTGATTTATTGACTATAGTCCGAAAGTTACTCTATCTCTCCAAAAAATATCAATTCAGCCCAGGCAAAGCAATATCAAAAGTCTGCTTAAAATGACATCATCATCCAAAGACAGCTTAGACAGAGCCTGCTGCAAATTGCCCATTGCCGCCTGTTTTCAGCCGCAGCACATTTTGCTCCGTTTCCATGATTTTCTCACTATGTGTCACCAGCACAATGGTCTTCCCTTGATCATTCAACCGGTGCAGAATCTGCAAGACCACCCGGGCGTTTTCAGCATCCAAAGAACCGGTTGGCTCATCCGCCAGAATGATACTGCACTGTTTGTACATCAGCCGTGCCAACGCCACACGCTGCTGCTCGCCGCCGGACAGCTGGTATACCTTCGCATCTTTTTTCTCCAACAGACCCACCTTTTCCAATGCCTGTTCCGCCGAAATGGCCGCCCTTGCATGCTTCTGAACCAGGTTCAGGTTTTCCAGTACCGTTTCATCTTCCAATAAAGCAAAATTTTGGAACAAGAATCCCACCTGATAGGTGAAGAAATTTCGCATACTCCGGCGAGAACGGATTTCCTTCCCGTCGATCAGGATCCTACCCTGATCCGGCTGCTCCAGTCCTCCGATCATATTCAGTAAGGTGGTTTTTCCACAGCCGCTTTTCCCGGCGATTACCAGGAACGATCCCTCCGGGATTTCCAGGCTGAACTGATCGAACAGCACATGATCCCCGAACTTTTTGGTTATATTCTCAAGCGCAATCACAGACTGCCTCCTTTTAAAATCTTTGCAAGATTCACTCGTTCAAACCGCAGAATCTGGTACAGTATCACACAAAATTCCAATCCAAGCAGCCCTGCACTGACCAGCAGGATCGACACACAGCTTGCGAATCCGTACATCAAATACAACAGCAGATTTGTGACGATGCCGATCATCGTTGCGAACAGATTCAGCAACAGAATTCCCCGGTTTTTCTGCCACACGGAATAGCCAAATATCTTCTTCAAAGCCAACCGTTTTGCATGCACCATATATTCCAGCTGCACAATGGTGGCAATGAAACACATCTCCAGCAGAAGCAAAAAACCACTGATGCATGTGTTCATCCAGAATACCCGGGACAGAGATGCTTTATACAACGCAAACCGATCCGGAACGGAAATGGCGTCCACCCGGCGCATGGAGGGATCCGATTGTCCGCTGGCATCCCACCGATACAGAGCAGATTTCATGATCGCATCGCTGCTCATAGATTTTGGGATTGACAGTTGCCGCAGCCGTTCCGGCGTAATGGCGCAGTACACACAAATGGGCTGCTGAATCGCTTCAAAGCCATATGTATTGGAGATGGAGCTTGAAAAGTTCAGGCAAATGCCGCTTTGCCGCCCGGTATAGCTGATCTGCCGAAAGGAGATCTGCTCCTCCGGTATGCCAAAGGTAAGGGATATCTCCGCCAGGGCGGCTGACTGAACAGCAGGATCCTCCGCAATCTGCGCCGGAGCCAGAATATAAAAATCTGCCGATTCTCCGTTGATCTGTTCCTCCAGACCTTCGGGCATCAACCCATTCCCATTTTCATTATAAAGAATCACCGGCACTTCCCTGCCGTCCTCCAGGTCTACCAACCGGTCACTACATGCCAGCGCCACATTGCCCTGGCAATACTGCTCCAGGAAAAAGGCGTTATTGATTTGCATAAACAGCGTCTCTTCTTCATCTATTCCATGTGCGGAGGAAACATCCGGCACGGTGTTCAGCACGCTGTATTGACTCATGGCTTCCAGCCTGCCATACTGAATCAAATATTTGCCAAATGTAATGGCAGTGGTCACATTCACCGCCAAGGAGGCAATGGCAGCAATCAGAGTCAGAGCCTTCAATACATAACAGTTGGCAAGCAAGGACTCGTTCCGATCCGCCCCATACAATACTTCCTTATAATTGTACCGCAGCAAATCCAGGTACAACAAACTGTTGCACACAAAAAAGCCCACCAGGATGCCCATTACGATCGGGCGCTGATAATTCTCTGCTGTGTAACGATGCAGCAGCAATACCGTCAGCCCCAATTCTCCCAGAAACACGCCAAGATCCAGCAGCAGATTCCGCAGGATCAATCTACTCCGGGATGCACCTAGAGAAATCAGCACAAAATTCCGCTTTTTTTGGAATTGGGTATCAAACCAGGTCAGCAGCAGGAGCAGCACACAGGCAATGCCCCAGATGACAGCCACGATCCACCAGTTGGTGTCCTGTATGCCCTTCTGACCGCCTATCACCTGGAAATGTTCTCCCAGACAATCCATCAAATAGTTGGCGTCCCGGGTGGAACCCATCACATAAAACAGCAAGAGTTCCTGCTCCTGTTCCATTTCGGAAATGGGACGGATCCGGATGATGGATTGACCAGAAAAGAAGCTGGTACTGGTACCGTCATGTACCGCATACTCCCCGGAAAGCGCCTGCTTCGCTGAATCGGTGGCGTACACCGTACAATGGAATTGATCCTGTGCGGTGATTCCCCCGCAGGCGGCAAACAAAGGTACATGATAGGTGTCCGACAGCCGTGACAGCTCCGCCGACAGATAGGGGGCATATTCCGGTGTATACTGTACCTCAAAGTGATAAAACTGATTCCGGAAGACGTTGAGGTAATTCTGATACACCTCGCCACTCAAAAGCAGGGATACTGTGAAAACCAGTATCCCCAAAATCCACTTTACTTTTTTCATAGTCCGTCCTTAGTCGAAAACGTCCGGCCACATGGTCTGTGCACGGTTCATCAATTCCTGGATCTGGTCCTTGTATTCCGCCAGGATCTGCTCTGCTTGTTGGTTGTATTTCGTATCATTCGGGTCGTAAGGAACATACTCCAGATCCTTTGTAATGTAAATCTGTTTGTCTATGTCCGGCGCCCAGATATCCACTCCATATTCGTTTGCCCCAAAGGGCTTCATCCAAATATATAATCCCAATGACAATCCGCTGGCTCCGTCTTCATTCCCATACTTGTCCAAATGTATTTTATACGACTGATCCAGGAAAACACTTATATAGCCTCCCTCCCAGCCCAGATATGCGGGAGTAGAAACCCCATACCTGTAACCGTCTTCCACCTTACCGTAACTGAGTAATCCATGATTATCGATCACATCCATTTTTTCACGGCAGCGGTGATAGGGTATGTACCGAAGAAACAGCCAGGCAACATTGATGATCGCAAACACGGACAAAATCACCACGGACAAAATGATCAGCCGTTTGGCTGTTATATATTTTTTCATTTTATGGCTCCCTCTTTATTCATTTTTTCTGATTAAATCTGTGTCTATAGTATATACCACAAATCCGACCTTGTCAAGTACTTTTTTACAGTTTACCTGATAAATCCCTGGAATTTGTGAGCCAAAAGAAATGACTGACAAGCAGAGCACATGCACACCACCGTGCATTTCCTGTTTGTCAGTCACTTTATTTGCAGATTACTCCTGCACCAGGATTGCCTTGACAGCAGCAAGATCCGCTCCGTTCAACAAACCATCCCGGCAAAGATCCCCTGCCTGCCAATCCGCAAGCATGGTGTCCGGCACAGCCAGCAGCCACCGCTGCAGCAGCACAACATCCGCCACATTTAGCTGTCCATCACCGTTCACGTCCCCCGGCACAAGCTCTGACTGCATCCGGATACCATTTTCCTTCCCGTAGGAAATGGCGGCCGGACTGTCTGAATCGATCACGAAGCCGGGTTGAAGCTGATAGCCGCTGCGGTAGCGATACCCAAAGCTGCGGAGTCCAAGCTGGGTGTCCCCCTGGATCCCCACCCTGTACAGGCTGCCGCAGTCCAGAAAGGCGTATGCACCCACGCTGGTACAGCTTTCCGGAATGGTAATGTCCGTAATGGCATCACAGCCGCCGAACGCACGTTCCTCAATGATCGTCAGATGCTCCGGCAGTCTCAGCCCCTGGAGCCGGGGACAGTCAAAGAACGCATATTGTTCAATGGCATACAGGGACGTCGGCAGATTCACTGTTTCCAGGGAAATACAGTGGGCAAAAGCAAACCGGCTGATGTGTGTCACCGTGTCCGGGATCACCACAGACCGCAGCTTTGCGCAACGTTCAAAGGCATACCAGTCCACCACCGTCACCGGCTTCCCTTCAATCTGTGCCGGGATCTCGATCTGATCTGCATCCTTCTCACAACCGGTGATCCGAACGCCGGATTCCGTCACGGTATAGCGCAGATAATCCAGGGAGGTTTTGTTCCACTGGATGGGTGGCTCCGTTGTCAATTGCTGTGTGTTCCCCTGTGTCAGGTTGGATACATCCACCGTAAAGCTGCGCTTTTCGGAAACATTGCCGCACACATCGACGCATTCCACCTCGTAAACCTGCTCCCCCTCCGTGTAGTCGTAATCCACCCACACATTCTGGCTGGCATTGCCGCCGACCTTGACCGAGGGCACGATATAATCATACAGCGTGCCGTTTTTATACAAATTGGTCTGGGCAACCGCTGTGTTATCGGTCATACCGGAAAAGGTAAACTGAGGGTAACGGCTTCCCTCCCGTTCCACCAGGGTCACATCCACCCGGGCAGGCGGCGCAGGCGGCTCCGTTTCAATGGTTCCGGTTTTCAGATATTCCAGAAAGCACTGATGAAATGCCGACAACGTGTTATACGGAGAATAGTGATGGGGATAGGCGAAGCAGAACAATGCGTCTACATAAGGGTCTGCAATTTCCAGCCGCTGTGTAAAATCCTGTACCGTTTTGATGCCCGTATAGGAAACTCCGTGGGGCGACTGCATACGTGCTGCATCCGGCTGTACAAACATTTCTGCATTGGTTCCCAGCAGCAGCCTGGTGCCTCGCTTTGCATTGGCACGATCCACCGCATCCCGGTATGCCGCCGTCCATCGGGCAAGATGCGCCTGATCCATGCCACCCCCTCCACAGCTATCCTGGGGGCACAGCATATCCCCATCCCGAAAGGGGATCCGGGTCAGTACCTCTGTCCAATACTCTGTAAAGCGATCCGGATTGATGCTGGCGTAGCCATATCCGAAGATGTTTACATAGGGGCTGAACAGCAGAGACATGCTTGGATCCAGCTGATTGCACCGCTCCAGCACCAGAGTGAACATTTCCTCCAGTCCCTCCGCATAGGCGTCAATGCCCGTGTCCGTGTCCATATAAATGGTATTGTACAGCTCCGTCACAAAGTAAAACCCGTAGTAGGTATCCGGATACGATGCTTTATACTTATTATATAGTTCCGAGGTGATCTGATTGCACTGCTCCATATACTGCCGGTTCGCTTCCCTGCCGGCTTCAGAGGCAATGTCACTGTTCCAGGCACAGTCCAGACCCATGCCCAGGTACAGCTTGATGTCGTATTTGTCACAGTAAAACAAAATGGGCTCCAGCGCATCGTACACCGTGTATCCGCTGAGGAAGTCCAGCTCTGAGGGGTAGTACACCGTCCAGCTGCCATCCGCATTGTGGTTTGCCACATCCCCCATGATCAGATACTGGACGCCGGTGTCCTTCATCGCCTGCATTTCCGCATCCCACTGGGCATCATCATAGGTCATATACAGCCAGGGCTGAATGAATGTACCGTCCAGGTGGGTAACATGGTTCTCCTCTCCTGCGGCTGCAGCATGAGGCAGCATGCTGCAAGCCAATGCCCATGCTAATGCAAGGGCGCAAAGTGTGTTTCGCAAATGCATATGCACCATCCTTTCTCATTGGTAAATATGATAATCTGATTATAGCACAGCACACTGGGATTTGCAATGCGCTCCTTGACAAAATCGTAAATTTACCTTACAATATAAGTGAAAGAGGATGATACTATGAAACAGACCTGTTACACATACCAGATCCTGCGATTTTTGTTTACACCCCTGTTCCGGCTGCTGTACCATCCCCACGTCATGGGCAGCGACAATATTCCTGCCACCGGGGCAGTGATCCTGGCAGGGAATCATATGCACGCCCTGGATCCGATCCTGATTGACACCTCCACCAAGCGTATAGTCCGCACTCTTGCCAAAAAGGATCTCCACGATGGTCCCTTTGGCTTTGTGTTCCGGGCGGTGCATACCATTCCGGTAGATCTGCACAGCAAGCACAACCCGGCAGCTTTGCATGCCGCTGTCCACGCCTTGCAGCAGGGGGATGCGGTGAATGTATCTCCGGAGGCAAAGCGCAATTACACAGAGCAGCTGCTTTTGCCATTTAAATACGGGGCGGTGGTCATGTCCGCAAGAGCCCATGCCCCCATTATCCCCTACGCCATCACCGGTACATACAAGCCCTTTTCCGGCGGCGTTACTGTGCGATTCGGCGCACCTTTTTATGCTTCCGATGATCTGACCGCCGCCAACCGGGAGCTTTACAACCGGATCGCAGCGCTTTTGCGCCGCAGCATGGATCCGGCAGTGCTGGCGCAAAAACAGTTTACTGAATTTGATGAATGGAGCATTGGACATGACAAGACATCTTGAATATCCGGACTGCTCCCTGTATGGGCAAATTGCCAAAACCGCCAAAGCATACCCGGACGGCTGTGCACTTTCCTATTACGGCAGACGGATCACCTACCGAAAGCTGATGGAGATGATCGATCGGTGCGGCGAGGCATTAAGCAGCCTGCATATCCAAAAGGGAGACAGCGTGGCGGTGATCCTGCCAAATATGCCCCAGACGGTAATCGTCTTTTATGCCCTCAATAAGCTGGGGGCGGTGGCAAATATGATCCACCCCCTTTCCGCCCGGGGCGAAATAGAATACTATTTGCAGCTCAGCGGCAGCAAAGTGATTCTGGCACTGGACGGCATTGCAGAAAAGCTGGAGGGTCTGTCGGCGGATACTATTATAATAGTATCCCCGGACAGCTTTATGCCCCTGCCCCTTCGCATTGCATACCGGATCCGCATAAAAAGGGAATCGCATGACCGGATGGATTGGCACGCACTCATGCAACAGCCCGGCGCTCCCGTCACCGATACGGGCAAAGGCGCTGACGGTGCAGCAGTGCTTTACACCGGAGGCACCACCGGCAAGCTAAAGGGTATCCTGCTGACCAACTTGAATTTCAATGCCCTGGCACTGCAAAGCATGGATGCCTGCGGCTGTCTGTTGCCCGGTGATCGGGTACTTTCCGTGATGCCTATGTTTCACGGCTTTGGTCTGGGCGTATGCATCCACACGGTGTTGACCTTCGGCGGCACCGCCATTTTGCTGCCCCGGTTCCATCCCAAGGAATTTCACAGGCTGATCGCCAGATACCGCCCCAACGTAATCGCCGGGGTGCCGTCCATTTATGAGTATCTGCTGCGGAGTGACCTCGGCAAGCTGAAGCTGGATTTTCTCAAGGTCGCCATCTCCGGCGGAGATTCTCTTGCAGTCAGCACCAAGCGGCAGTTGGATCGGATACTCCGGCAGCATGGCAGCTCCGCCCGGATCCGGGAAGGGTACGGTTTGACCGAATGCGTCACCGGCTCCTGTCTGATGCCCCAGGAAAGCGAAAAAGAGGGCAGCATAGGTCTGCCCTATGCGGATACAGAATATCGGATCTATGACAACCAGCATCAGACAGCCCTGCCCCCTGGCGAACTGGGCGAGATCATTCTCCGGGGGCCGACGGTGATGCAGGGATATCTGCAAAATCCGGAGGAAACTGCCCGGGCGCTGCAAACCCATGCAGACGGGCACACATGGCTCCATACCGGAGATCTGGGGTGCATGGATGCAGACGGATATATCTACTTCAAGCAGCGTTGCAAGCGAGTGATCGTTTCCAACGGCTACAGCATTTACCCCCAGGCCATTGAAAACGCCATTCTTTCCTGTCCGGAGGTATCTGCATGCGCTGTGGTAGGGGTGCAAGATCCCATCCGGGGACAGCTTGTACAGGCGTTTGTGGTTTTGAAGGAGCATGCCGCAACAGAGCAGACCGAGCAGGCACTCCGGGAGATCTGCCGGGAACAGGTGGCTGCCTATGCTCTGCCACGAAAGTATGTGTTCCTGGAGGCTCTGCCGAAAACCCTGGTGGGTAAGATCGCCTACAGCCAGCTGGAGGCAATGGGCAGTGAGGAGGAGGATACATGAAAGAAATCCGGAAGGTGCTCCTGATCCACCCGGAGATTTCCCGGACAAAGTACAACTTTGCGGGCGTCATCGACAACGAGCCACTGGAACTGGAGTACATCGCCGCCCTGCTCCGGGAACAAGGCGTGGACTATGCCATCTGGGACGGGCAGGTAGAGCGCATCTCCGCCGCCGAGAAGCTGAAAGCCTACATGCCTGATCTGGTCTATGTCTGCGGCCGCACCAGACAGGAACGGTTCATGCTGGAATACTGCCAGGCAGCAAAGGATCTATGCGGCAGTGTCACCGTCATTGGCGGATTGCATGCACAGCAGTGCTATGCCCGGATGTATCAGAACTGCGTGGACTACATTCTCGTTTCCTTTGATATATTCCAGTTGATACAGCTGATACAGGGCACACCGTCGGAACAACTGGAGGACATGTGTTGGCGCACGGAGGGTGACTGGCACACTGCAACCCCCAAGCCCTTTGACATTCAGCGGCTTCCTCTGCCGGATCGAAGCTATTTTCTCACCCATACCGACCGATACCGATATCTGGAGCTGCTGCCCTGTGCCCATGTGCGGACTGCCTACTGCTGTCCCTACCGGTGCAGCTTCTGCAGCCGGAACAAGCTGAACTGCGGAGTGTATACCTGCCGGGACATCCAGGATGTGGTGGAGGAAATTGCCCGGATCCCCTGTGAGAACATCTATCTGGTGGACGATGATTTTCTGGTGGATGAGAAGCGCATCCGCCAGTTTATCAACCTGATCCGGGAGCGGCAGATCTGCAAGCGGTATGTGTGCTACGGCAGGGCGGACTTTATCGTAAGGTATCCGGAATTGATGCAGCAACTGAAGGAAATCGGCTTTTACTACATTCTCACCGGGCTGGAGGCACTGGACGATCAGCATATGACCGCCTACAACAAAAAATGCGATATGGACTGCAACACAAAGGCAGTGGAGATCCTTCACAACGTGGGGATCCATATGATGGGCATGTTCATTGCGGATCTGGACTTTACCGGAAAGGATTTCCGCAGCATGTACCGCTGGATCAAAGCCCACAAGCTGCGGCATGCGGCAGTGTCCATCTTCACACCGGAACTGGACAGCCCCCTGTATCAGCAGTATGCAGACCGGATCCTGACAGAGGATCCCGGCGATTGGGACTACCTGCATGTAGTGGCGCAGCCCGGCAGGCTGAGCCTGCGTGCCTACTATTTTCACTACCATGTACTGCTGATCCGGCTGTTTCTCCGGGGCTGGCGGGACGGCATCTATGACTTTGTGGATTACGGATACTACATCCGCTCCTTTGTAAAAAATATGTTCCGGTTCGGAGGGTAATATGGCGTATCAAAATCCGGCGAAAAAAATCATTCCCAGCAAGCTGGAAACTGGCGTACAGCAGTTTCTGTACAAGCATGTGGGAAAGCGTATTCCCAGTTGGATGACCCCCAATCAGGTAACTCTGATTGGCGCATTGGGCGGTTTGTTCGCCATTGTCTGTACAGTGCTGACCTGGCTGTCCTCATGGTTCTTTCTGGGCACCATTCTGGGACTGGCAGTGCATCTGGTGGCGGACGACCTGGACGGCTATGTGGCTCGGCAGCGGCAGATGGCGTCCCGGGCAGGAGCATACTTTGATCTGATTACGGATGTGCTTCTGTCCACCTTTCTGCTGATCGCTCTGGGCTTCTCCCCCTATGGCAGCCTGGAGGTCATGATCTTTGCAGCACCGGTGTACGGCATCGTGAACGTCACCGCCATGAACTACATTCTCTACTGCAACGAATTTCTGTTCCCACGGCTGGGACCCATCGAAGCACACATTTCCTATGTGCTGGTGTCCATACTGAGTATGGCAACCCATGGACGGGTGCTGTTCACCCTGTTTGGAGTATCCTTCCGGATCGCTGACGTAATTGTGGCGGTGGGGCTGATTCCCATGTACTATGAAATGGTCCGGCTTCAGATTCAGCTGTTCCGCCAACTCAAGAAACAGGAGAAGTCATGAACCGAATTTACATTGTTCTGATCCGTGCCCATACGGGACTTGCACGCATCGGCAGGCTGGTAACCGGATATCCATACACCCACATCGGGGTGTGTCTGGATCCTTCTCTGACAGATTTTGTCACCTACTCCCGCCGGTTTCACAATCTGCCTGCCTGTGCCGGGTTTATGCACGAAAAACGGGACTACTACGCCTTTGGCAGTTATCAATGCTTCGGAGCAAAGGTATTCCGACTCTCTGTGGGAGAGGATGCTTACCGGCGGATCCTCCGCTTCATCCGGCAATGTGAAACAGACCCGCAGCAGCTGTTCAACCTGCTGTCCATGGCGACCATGCCGGTGCTGCACGGATTTCCCATCTACAAGGCACATAACTGTATGAGTTTTACTGCAAAGGTGCTGGAGCTGTCCGGACTGTTCCACATGGAACGTCCCTACTATCAATACACCATCCGGGACATGGATCAGCTACTGGAGGGAACCTGTATCTTTGAGGGCAGACTCCGGCGAAAGAATTCCCCCGGATACGCCGCTTATATGCAATCCTTCCCCTTGTATCGGCGGATCGGCTCCGGCATCATCCTGACCGGCAGGCTGGTGGGACGGATGCTGACCCACAAAGGAGGAAACGGAAATGCATGAAAATCCCCTGGGCAGTCTGCTGAAAAACGGTGCTCCGCTGCGGATTCTGGAAGCGGTCAATGGACTGGAAGCCTATGTAGCGGAGCATGCCTTTGCCCCAGATTCGGAGGGAAACCAGATTACCTTTGACGGACTGTGGCTCAGCGGTCTGTGTCATGCAGCCGCAGCAGGTATGCCGGACGACGGACGCATGCCGCTTTCCGAAAAGCTGACGGCTGTCCGGACGATCCGCCGGGTCAGTCAAAAGCCCCTGCTGGTGGACTGCGACAACGGGCAGGGGGACTTTTCCCATACCGCAAGGGCATATGCCAAGGCAGGAGTATCCGGTCTGGTGGTGGAGGACAAATGCGGACAAAAGCACAACTCCCTGTATGGCAGTGCCCGTGTCCAGTTGCTGGAGGATCCCCGGATCTTTGCTCAAAAGCTATCGGATGCCAAAGCCCATGCACCTGAGATCCTGCTGTTTGCCAGACTGGAAAGCCTCATTGCCGGACAGAGCATGGAGGACGCACTGGAACGGGCGAATATCTATGCCAAAGCCGGTGCGGACGGCATTGTGATCCACAGCCTGGACAAAACCGGCGAGCAGGTACTGGAATTTTGTCATCGGTGCAAGCAGCTGCTGCCGGAAATGCCGGTAGCGTGCATTCCCACCATGTACCCACAGCTGTCCTGTCATACCCTGCACCAAGCGGGAGCGGATATGGTGATCTACGCAAACCATCTGACAAGAAGCGCTTACAAAGCCATGTGCCTGACCGCCGGATCCATCCTTGCCGCCGGCAGCAGTGGGGATGCGGATCAGCAGTACTGCGCACCCACAACGGAAATTCTAAGGATCACGGAGGAGGCAGCCCATGATTGAACCGTCCCTGTTTTATCAGTCCCTTTACGAAAAGGGTATGGATTTTTTCACCGGAGTTCCGGATTCCCTGCTCCAGACTCTGTGCGCCTGCCTGTCTGAACGGGCAGGCAGAAACTATGTGATCGCCGCCAATGAGGGGAACGCTGTCGGCATTGCCGCCGGTCATTACCTTGCCACTGGAAGTCCCGGAGTGGTGTTTCTGCAAAATTCCGGTATCGGCAACGCAGTGAATCCCCTGCTGTCCCTGGCGGATCCTCTGGTGTACCGGATCCCCATGCTGCTGCTGATCGGCTGGCGCGGAGAACCAGGTACACAGGATGAACCCCAGCACAAAAAACAGGGGCTGGTGACGGTATCCTTACTGGAGAGCATGGGGATTCCCGTCCGGATTCTGGATGCAAACTGGGAGGATGCGTTGCAGGATGCCGCCAAGCACATGCAAAACGGCGGCATTTCGGCACTGCTGATCCGCAAGGGCACTTTTTCCGAATACCCATTCCAGCCTGTCCCCTGTTCCTTCTCCATGACCCGGGAGCATGCCCTTTCCGTGATCCTGTCCTGTCTATCTCCGGAGGATTTTGTGGTATCCACCACGGGAAAAACCTCCCGGGAACTGTTTGAGCTGCGGCAAGCCGCCGGACAGGGACATGGACAGGACTTTCTCACCGTAGGCTCCATGGGGCATGCCTCCTCCATTGCCCTGGGGCTGAGCCTGGCGTCCTTCAAGAACATCTATTGCATCGACGGGGACGGAGCATTTCTGATGCATATGGGTGCATGTGCGGTGAACGGTTGTACCGGGGGAGACAATTTCAAGTATATCGTTCTCAACAACGGCTGTCATGAATCTGTGGGCGGACAGAAAACCGTGGGGTTCCGGATCCATATGGAGGACATTCTGGAGGGCTGCGGCTTTGCGGTATGCAGGGCGGAAACTGAAACCCAGCTTCGCCAGGGTATGAAACACCTTGCAAAGCAAAAGGCTGCGCTGGTGGTGTATATCCGCCCCGGATCCCGAGCCGATCTGGGCAGACCCACCTCCACCCCCGAGGAGAATAAGCATTGCTTTATGGAGGCGATCCAGGCATGAAAGCTCTCATTTTCAATTCCGGCACCGGTAGCCGGATGGGGACGCTGACTGCAAACAAGCCAAAATGCCTACTCCCCCTGCCCGGCGGCGAAACCATTCTGTCCAGGCAGCTGCGGCTGCTGTCCCGGCATGGCATCCGGCAGGCGGTCATCACCACCGGTGCATACACCGGATTGATCCGGCAGCAGGCGAAATGCGACTGCATGGAGATTACCCTGGTGGAAAATCCCCGGTACGCCCACACCAACTATATTTACTCCATGTTCCTGGCGGAACCCACTATTGCAGGGAATGACCTGCTGATGCTCCATGGGGATCTGGTGTTTGAGGAACAGGTGCTGACAAGACTGCTGGCGGCATCGGGCAACCGATGCTGCGTGGATCTGTCCGCACCCCTGCCGGAAAAAGATTTCAAAGGGCGGCTTCGGGACGGATGTTTGCAGAAGGTATCCGTTCACATGTTCGGGCAGGATTGCTTTGCCCTGCAGCCCCTGTATAAGCTGGATGCAGCAGCCGTTCATGCATGGTGCCGGGAGGTATCCGCATGGGTTCGCCGTGGACAAGTGCAGGTTTATGCAGAAGAGGCGTTGAACCGGATCCCGGAGCAGCTGCATATCCAACCTCTTGCCTGTGACGGTCTGCTGCTGTCGGAGGTGGACACCCCGGAGGATTACCAAGCAGTATGGGAGGCGCTGAACCCATGCAGGAACTGATCGTGCCGGGCAATGCCTATGCCGGACTGGACGCATACCTGGAACAGCACCAAATTACCAGGCTGTTTCTGGTGTGCGGAAACTCCATTGCGCAGTTTCCCCTTTGGGATCACCTGACTGCCCTGGAGCAGCGGCGGAACATCCGGATATTCCGTTTTTCCGACTTTCACCCCAACCCGGATCTGAGCTCCGTCCAACTGGGGGCGGCGCAGTACATCGCCCGGGCATGCAGCGGCATAGCCGCAGTGGGCGGGGGCAGTGCCATAGATGTGGCAAAATGCATCTGGCGGGAAATCGGAACACCCGATACGCCCCTTCTGGCGATCCCCACCACCGCAGGCTCCGGCAGCGAAGCCACCTCCTTTGCGGTGATCTACAAAAACGGAGTCAAGCAGTCGGTGGGAAACTGCCTGCCCAATGCAGCGATGCTGGATCCCACCCTGCTGCGGACGCTGCCCCTGTATCAGCGGAAAGCCACCCTGCTGGATGCCCTGTGTCACGGCATTGAATCCTGCTGGTCGATGCATACCACGCCGGAAAGCCGAGCCTATTCTGTCCGGGCGATCCGACAGGTGCTGGAGCATGCGGAGGGATATCTGACCAATCAGGATGCCGGAAATGCAGGCATGCTCCAGGCGGCAAACCTGGCTGGCAAGGCGATTCACATTGCAAAAACCACCGCTGCGCACGCTATGTGCTACCGGCTCACGACCCTGTTCGGCATCGCACACGGACATGCTGCTGCCCTGTGCCTGTCCGCCCTGTTCCCGGAGCTCCTCCGGCATTCTCTGCCGGAACAGACATCCGCCGCCCTGCGGGAAATTGCCGCCGCCATGGACTGTCCGAATGGAACAACGGCTGCACAGAAATTTGCATCCTTTCTGCAGGCGCTGCACCTGCCCGGGCTTTCCCGTGAGATTCCGATTACCCCGAAAGTCCTTGCAGCGTCCGTAGACCCGGATCGGCTCGCCAACACGCCCATTCCACTGGGCACAACCGATCTATGCCGACTTTACGAACAAATTCTGCATGCATAAGGAACCGGCAGTCTGTATGATTTACAGACTGCCGGTTTTAGGATACCGCACAAAGATTGTACAACAGATATGGTACAAAGCCGTCAGGCATACTTTTGCAGTGTTGCCTTAGCTTATGCGGTCACCGCCGGGATCTGCTGACGCAGCACAAACTGCCCCGCTTCATAATCCAGGCACACGGGCACTGCCGGATCCAGTTTTCCAGCTAGGATCTCCCGGGACAACAGGTTTTCCCCGTATTCCGTAACGCGTCTGCGGATGGTACGGGCACCATAGCGTTCCTGTTCCTCCGCCTGTGCCATCTGCTCCACCGTCTTTGACGTAAAGGTAAGCGTATAGCCGATTTTCTCTGCCCGAGCTGCCAATTTTTCCAGCTGCATCCGGGCAATTTTCTGATAATCCCCTGCATCCAGCCGCCGGAACACAATGCAGCCATCCAGTCGATTCACAAGCTCCGGTCTTAACTGCTGTTTCACCTGGGACAGCACCCGGTCATCCGGCGCATGAAGCCCTTCCACAAAGCCCAGGCTGTGCCCCTGCATCTGCCGGGCACCAATGTTGGAGGTCAACAGGATCAGACAGCTACGAAAATCCACTCGTCTCCCCTGTGCGTCGGACAACGCCCCGTCCTCCAGAATTTGCAGCAGGATATTCAGCACATCCGGATGCGCCTTCTCGATCTCATCAAACAGCACCAGACTATAAGGTCTTGCCCGCACCGCTTCGGACAGGATGCCCCCCTCCTCGTGCCCCACATAGCCGGGAGGCGATCCCAAAAGCCGTGCCACGCTGTGCTTTTCCATGTATTCCGACATATCCAGCCGGATCATGGCATCCTCCCGGTCGAACATGCACACCGCCAGCGCCCGGGCGAGTTCAGTTTTGCCCACGCCGGTTGACCCAAGCAGCAAAAAAGAACCGATGGGGCGTCGGGGATCCTTCAGCCCCACCCTGCCCCGCTGGACGGATGCGGCAATGGCTTCAATGGCAGCGTCCTGTCCCACAATCCGCTGCTTGAGTGCCTGCTCCAGCTCCAGCAGATTTTCCTGCTCCGTCCGGGTCAGCTTCGTGACCGGCACTCCTGTCCAGGTGGAGATCACATCCGCCAGATCCTGCTCCGTTAGCTGAACAGTGCCGGATGCTTCCGATGCCAACAGGGACTCCCCCACCGGATCATAGGGCTCCTGGGAGGCGGGCTGATTCCGCTGCGCCTGTACCCTCGCCCGGGCACATGCCTCATCCAGCACATCGATCGCCTTATCCGGCAGGCATCGGTCGTGGATATACCGCACCGACAGGGTCACGGCGGAGCGCAGCAGGCTATCCCCGATTTCCACATGATGAAAGCATTCGTATTGTTTCCGCAGTCCCCGTAACATCTCCAGCGCCGCATCCTCCCCCGGCTCCTCCACATATACCGGCTGGAACCGACGCTCCAGGGCGCTGTCCTTTTCAATAAACTGCCGGTATTCCCGGAGGGTGGTAGCGCCAATCAGCTGCAATTGTCCCCGGGCAAGCTGGGGCTTTAAAATGTTAGCAGCATCAATGGCTCCCTCCGCCGCACCGGCTCCTACAATGGTATGCAGCTCATCAATGAACAGGATGATATTTCCTCCCGCTACCTCATCCAGCACCGCCTTGATCCGCTCTTCAAAATCTCCCCGGTATTTCGCCCCTGCCAGCATGGCAGTCAGATCAACGGACACAATATGCTTTCCCTGCAGCGCCTCCGGAACCAGACCCTGCTGGAATAACCGGGCAAGTCCCTCCACAATGGCGGTCTTTCCTCCCCCCGCCTCCCCCACCAGACAGGGATTGTTCTTACTGCGCCGGGCAAGGATCCGGATCAGACGATCCACTTCCTTTTCCCTGCCGATGAGGGGATCCCGCACAGCGCCGTCTCCCGGCTCCGTCAGCACTCTGCCGTACTTTAATAAAGTGGGATACCGTTTCCGATCCAGCATGCGGATGCCATTGTCCAGTCCGCTGCCGCATGCGGCACATGCCTTTGCAGCCTGCTCCGTCAGGACTGAAAGATCCGCCTCCAGAAGCCGGAAGATCCCGCAGGCTGTACAGTTCTCCTGCTCCAGCATGGCAAGGAGCAGATGCTCTGAACCGATCAGCCGGGAGCCGGATTTTTGCAATAGCTTTTCCGCTCCCTGCATCACCCGGCGCAGTGCCGGCGTGTAGCACGCCTCCGTGACGCAGGTGGCTTCCCCCTTTCCTGCTGTCTGCACGATCTGCTGATACACGCTGCGTGCCTTAATCCGCTGCCCCTGCAATACTGCTGCCCCCACATTGGAGCCATCCTCCAGCATGGCGAACAACAGATGCTCCGTACCTACATAGGTATGCCCGAATTTGCAGGCGCACTGTACTGCGTCTCCCAGAATCGCCGCCGCTTTTTTCGTATACCGCTCCGCCTGTTCCATTGAACCTCCGCCTTTCATTCTGATTACAACTAATAGTATGCCACAAGCTGTGCAAAAAAATTGTCAGAAGCAGAGGGCTTGTCCGGCTGTAACACATTTTCACCCCGGTCATATGATGTACTATGAAGCGGGCAAGAAGCTCACTTCACTACATCTTATTTAAAGGAGTGCTTGAATTATGGGTTGTGGATGCGGTTTTGGTGGTAACTGCTGCTGGTGGATCATCATTCTGATCCTGCTGTTCGTTTGCTGCGGCAATGGCTGTGGCGGCAACTGTGGCTGCGACAACGGCTGTGGCTGTAACAATGGCTGCGGCGGCTGTGGCTGCTAAGTAGTTCCCAAACAGGAACTGTCCGCAGAGTATTCTGCGGACAGTTTTTTTCAGGCAACACGGTGTTGCTTTTATACACGCTGCTGGATGCGAACCCGTTCCCCGTCTGACAGCTCCGCTCCGGACAGGAGCCAATCCCCGGCGGACACCCCAAAGCATAGCTGCACGGTTCCATCCGGACAAGCTACAGCCCCCACCATACGACGGTATGCCTTTCCATCCTGATATACATACACATAGGCACTGCCGCCGGCAAAATGCACCCAACAAGCAGGAACCGCTGCCGGCTCTTCCAGGCAGTACGCCTGTGCCTGGGGCAGGGTATGAGGATAAAGCAAAGGCACAGTGACTGCCCCGGTGGACATGCCTACAGATACCGATAACAAAAAAGCAAGCTTCTTCATACTCACAGTCTGCCCGGACATGGCTGGAATTATGCGATTACAGACACTGCCTGCTTCAGACTGCTGACCCCGATGATCCGCATATTGTACTGACTGGGATCGATGGTCTGCAGGGACTGCTTGGGCACAATGCAGGTTTCAAAGCCCATGCGCTCCGCCTCCCGGACACGCTGGATCAGATGGGTCACTGACCGTACCTCTCCCCCCAGACCGATCTCTCCGAAGGCAATCAGCTTCTCGTCAATGGGCTTATCCAGCAAGCAGGAGCTGAGAGCAAGCGCCACCGGCAGATCCCCGGCAGGTTCGTCCAGCCGAAAGCCCCCTACAATGTTCAGGTACACATCCAATGTACCGAAGAACATACCCAGCCGCTTTTCCAACACAGCCATGATGATCGCCATTCTGCCGAAATCCACCCCGGTGGACATGCGCCGAGGGGAGGAGAAACCGCTTTTGGTGGCAAGCGCCTGCACCTCTGCCAGAATAGGGCGGGAGCCTTCCATGACGCATGCCACACAGGTACCGGACACACCGTGGGGTCTGCCCGCAAGGAGCATCTGGGAGGGATTCTCCACTTCCCGCAGACCCTTGTCGATCATTTCAAACACGCCGATTTCGTTGGTGGAGCCAAACCGGTTTTTCACTGCCCGAAGAATCCGATAGCTCAGATGCCGCTCCCCTTCAAAATACAGCACCGCATCCACAATATGCTCCATGACCTTTGGCCCGGCAATGGCACCGTCCTTGTTTACATGTCCCACAATGAAAATGGGGATCTCCTGCCGCTTGGCAGTGTGCATGAACAGGTTGGTGCATTCCCGCACCTGAGTCAGACTGCCGGGACTGGAGGAGATCTGGGACAGGCTCATGGTCTGGATGGAGTCGATGATGACCACATCCGGCTCCGTAGAACAGATGGTATCGCAGATCGCCTCCGCATCGTTCACCGTCAGCAGATACAGGCTTTCCGTATCCACCCCGAGCCGCTGTGCCCGCAGTTTGATCTGCCGGGCGGATTCCTCTCCGGACACATAGAGCACCGAATGATTCTGCCCCAGATACTGACAGATCTGCAAGAGCAGTGTACTCTTTCCGATGCCCGGCTCGCCTCCCAGCAGCACCAGCTCGCCCTTTACAAGACCGCCCCCCAGCACACGATCCAGTTCTCCCATACCGGTTCGATACCGCACCTCTGATTCCATATCCACCTGGGAAAGCTCCAGGATCCGGTCAGAAAGATCCACTGCAGCCCGTGCGCCGGGAGCGGATTTGACAGCCGGTGCCGGAGTCGATTCCTCCAGGCTGTTCCATGCGCCACAGCCGGCACACTTTCCGTTCCACTTGAGGCTTTCATAGCCGCATTCCGTACATACATACACAGTCCTTGCTTTTGCCATTCCTGTTCTCCTTTTTCTCAGCCTGCCAGATACTCCTGCAAGCCTGCGTAGATCGTAAATGCCACCTGACGCTGATATGCTTCATCCGTCAGCCTTGCAGCCTCCTCCGGATTGGACAAAAAGCCGCATTCCACCATTACCGTGGGATTCTTGCTGAAATAGCACAGAAACAGTTCCTTGCCGCACTGCTTGATCTCCCGGTCATTGTCCGGCTGAAGCCGGGTATGAAAGGAGCCTTGCAGCTTCTGCGCCAGCCGTTCGCTGTCCTTGTTGGTGGGGGCGTAAAACATCTGGGCGCCGCTGTATTTGGGATCCGTAAACTGGTTCTGATGAATGGAAATACAAACAGCATTGCTGCGCTCGTTGAAAATCGCCAGCCGATTGTCCATATCGGAGCTTTTCTGGTTGGCGATGCCCTCAATGCCGCTGTCGTGGATGGAGCGATCCGTATCCCGGGTCACCACAACTTCATATCCGGACACGGACAGCAGATCCCGCAGGTTCAGCAGGATATTCAGATTGATCCCCTTTTCCGGCACGCCAGCCGCAGAGGAACAGCCACCGTCCATGCCGCCATGCCCGGCATCCAGCACGATCACAGGCACATTCTTTGCTGTGCTGAAGGTATATACTGCCGCATCCTCCTGCTTTCGGACAGCAAGCCGAAATGCTCCGACACCGATACCCGCCACCAGAGCCAGCGCCAGAATTCGCTTTGCGTTGCGCCATTTTAATTGATTCATTCGTCACACACCCTTTCGGTTTTTCCCCATCCGGAGCTATTCAAAGCTATGAAACTCCCACAGGAAATATGACAAACTATCATGAGTACTGCCTCATTATACCACAAAGGCGCATACCCGTCAAATCCGGCAGATTGCGGCACCTGGCATGGATCCCACAAAAAAAGAACAGGCATTACGCCTGTTCCTTGTAAATCAATAAAATTCCTGGCTGGACTGCTTTTTTGCCTTGATCTTCAGTACCAGCAGAACAATCAATCCCACTGCTCCCACAGCAGCCAGACCGATGCCGGTGTAAACGGAACGCTGGAAGCCGTCGAACTTGGTGCGTGAGATCATATACACCTCAGTGTTCTTCTCAAAGTCCTCATCGCTGAAATCCGCCTGTTCCTTAAACCAATCCTTAAAGTACCCGGCAACCTTGTCGTCCATCTTCTTGACCTCGCCCTGGATCATCAGGCTGGAGGTGGGTGCCGGTGCACTGCCATCCTCTGAGTTCAGATAGTCCCAGGTTTCGTTGCAGATCTTATCCAGCGTATCATACTCTTCCTTATTGCTGGTTTCGTAAACCGCATAGCTGTTGGGCAGACTGATGATGTAGTACAGCTTCGTGGAATCGTCCGAAGTCCGGATACCGAACTTGGTCTCATACTCCTCTGCAACTGTATCCAGTACATAATCCACCTTGCCGCTAACCAGATCCCCGGTCTGCATCTGCCGATAACCCAGATTCGCAAGGTCTGTGACCTCATTGTTCTGATACTTTTTCATCTTGCCGAAATCCGTCACCAGGATAATGCCAATGAAGAACATCATCACAAAGACCACTAGCAATACTTTTTTTACTTTTTCCATAACCCACTTCTCCTCCGTTATTTCTTGTTTGTATCATCCAGCCGCATGGTCAGACCGATCCGCTTCCGCTTCACGTCCACATCCAGCACCCGTACCTTGACAACCTGCCCTACCTTTACCGCATCCAAAGGATGCTTGATATATCGGTTGCAGATCTGGGAAATATGCACCAGCCCATCCTCATGAACGCCGATATCCACAAAAGCGCCGAAATCAATCACGTTCCGGACTGTCCCCACCAGTTCCATGCCTGGTTTTAAGTCCTTCAGTTCCATGATGTCCCCACTGCGCATCAAGGGCGGCGGCAGCTCGTCACGCACATCTCTGCCGGGCTTCTGTAATTCCCGGACAATGTCCTGTAGGGTGGGTACGCCTACCCCAAGCTGTCTGCTGATTGCATCCATCCCCTGCTTGTTCAGGCGATCCCACAGAGATTGAAGCTCCTCCTTGCCGATGCTTGCCAGAGAAAAGCCGCATGCATCCAGCAATCCCCTGGCAGCCTCGTAGCTTTCCGGATGCACCGCCGTATTGTCCAGAGGATTCTTCCCCTCCCGGACACGGATAAAACCGGCGCACTGCTCATATGCCTTTTTCCCTAGCTTCGGCACCTTCAGCAACTGCTTTCGGTCGGTAAATGCGCCGTTTTCCTCCCGGTATGCCACAATATTCTTCGCCACTGAGGCATTGATGCCTGCCACATAGGAAAAGAGGGAGTGAGAGGCGGTGTTGATGTCCACGCCCACACTGTTTACACAGTCCTCCACCACACCGGTCAGGGCTTCATCCATCCTTGCCTTGGGCATGTCGTGCTGATACTGCCCCACACCAATGGCCTTCGGATCGATCTTCACCAGCTCTGCCAGAGGATCCTGCAAGCACCGGGCAATGGACACTGCACTACGCAGGGATACATCGTATTCCGGGAACTCCTCTGCCGCCAGCTTGGATGCGGAGTATACGGAAGCCCCCGCCTCACTGACCACCATATAGCTGACTTTTCTGTCCAGCTCCTTGAGGATCTGCGCTACAATATACTCGCTTTCCCGGGATGCGGTGCCGTTTCCAATGGCAATGGTAGTCACCTTCCATTTTTCAATGATCCCCTTGAGCTTTTGCTGATCCGCCGCTACCTGTGCAGCGGAATTTGCCGTAATATGTACCACGTCCGTATGCAGCACCTTGCCGGTATGATCCACCACTGCCACCTTACAGCCGGTGCGAAAGCCCGGATCCAGTCCCAGCGTGACCGTATTCTTCACCGGGGGCTGCATCAGCAGCTGACGCAGGTTGGATGCAAACACCTTAATGGCTTGCTCGGCTGCATTTGCCGTCAGCTCATTGCGGATCTCCCGCTCTACCGAGGGAAACAGCAGCCGCTTGCAGCTGTCCTCCGCCGCCTGGCGCACATAGGCACCGCTGGGAGAATCCCCTTTCAGATAATGCCGCACCACAAAGCTCTCCCCCATATGCTCCGGCAGAGAGATTGCCACCTTCAGAAATCCTTCCTTTTCGCCCCGATCCAGTGCAAGCACCCGGTGGTGTGCAATTTTCCCCAACGGCTCTGTGTAATCGTAATATGTGCGATACACACTTTCCGCCTCCGGATCCGCAGCGACAGCGGATATGGTGCCGCTTTTGGCGATCAGACTCCGCAAATCCTTCCGCAACTGGGCATCATCGGAAATATCCTCTGCCAGAATGTCCATTGCTCCCTGCAAGGCCGCCTGTACATCGGGCACCTCCTGCTCCGGATTTACAAAGGCAGCTGCCTCCCGTTCCGGATCCACACCTGGCTTTTGGGCAAGCAGCAGCCGTGCCAACGGCTCCAAACCATGTGCACGGGCAACGCTTGCACGGGTCTTGCGCTTGGGGCGATAGGGTCGGTACAGATCTTCCACCTCTACCAGGGTTTTGGCAGCGTCAATGGCTTTGGCAAGCTCCTCCGTCATCTTGTCCTGTTCGGTGATGGAGACCCGGATCTCCTCCTTGCGTTTTTCCAGATTCCGCAAATAATTCAGTCGATCGAAGATCTCCCGGAGAACCTGATCGTCCAGAGAACCGGTACGCTCCTTCCGGTATCGGGCAATAAAGGGAATGGTTGCCCCTTCATCGATCAATGCCACCGTCTGGTCGATCTGTTCCTGGCGCAGATGGAATTCCTGTGCCAGCACTTGATTGATGTTCATGCATGACTCCTTTTGACCGTTATAAATCTATTATAGCACTGATTTTTTTGTTTTGCAAGGGATTTAAACAAAAAAAGGATGAAGTATTCTCCATCCTTTCCCCGCCTTATGTGCTTACAGCTTTGCCAATGCCTTGAAGCTATTCCGCATTGCCGGATACAAACTGCGGTACATCTGGTAGCACCGATCGTACACCGGAATCTGCTCCGGGATGGGCTCCTGCACCTGCTTGGTGCGGATCACCGCCTGGCATGCTTCCGGCACAGAGTCATACATACCGGCACCTACCATTGCCAGAATGGCAACGCCCAGTGCCGGGCCCTCCTTGGAGGTCACCGTCTTCACGGAACAGCCGTACAGATCCGCCAGCATCTGCCGCCACAAAGCGGAAGTACCGCCGCCGCCGCATGCCATCATATCACTGACGGATACGCCCATCTCCCGGCACACCTCTACGCAGTCACGCAGGGAGTATGCAACGCCTTCCATCACCGCACGGAGCATATCCCGCTTGGTGTGCATAGCGGACAGACCGAAAAAGACTCCTCTTGCATCCGGATCCAGGTGAGGTGTGCGCTCCCCCATCAGATATGGCAGATAAAACAGCCGGTTTGCTCCAACGGGAACCTGTGCAGCCTGCTGATCCATCAGATAGTATTCGTCCACACCCATATACTTGGCGGTTTCCTTTTCTGCGCCGCAGAAATTATCCCGGAACCACTTCAAGGAAAGTCCTGCCCCCTGGGTCACGCCCATAACATGCCAGCAGCCAGGCACAGCACAGCAGAAGGTATGCACTCTCCCCTTGGCGTCAATGGTAATATCCGAAGTATGTGCAAACACCACGCCGCTGGTGCCGATGGTCGTAAACGCCTTTCCATCCGTCACCACGCCGGTGCCCACTGCCGCCGCCGCATTGTCCCCGGCGCCGCCTACTACAATGGTCCCTGCCGCAAGACCGGTAAGCTCCGCTGCCTTTGGGGTCACTCTACCGGTGATCTCGGGGCTTTCATACACCTTACCCAGCATGGATTTATCGATCTCCAGCTTTTCCAGTACCTCATCCGACCACTGACGCTTGGGGATGTCCAACAGCTGCATGCCGGATGCGTCAGAAACCTCCGTTGCGATCTCTCCGGTCAGCATAAAACGGATGTAGTCCTTTGGCAGCAGGATGTACCTGCACTTTGCATAATGCTCCGGTTCATGATTCCGCACCCAGAGGATCTTGGATGCGGTAAACCCAGTCAGCGCCGGATTCGCCGTGATCTCGATCAGCCGCTGTGCGCCTACACGCTCTGTGATCTCTGCACACTCCGCTGCGGTACGCTGATCGCACCAGATAATGGAGCGGCGGATCACCTGATACTGGTCATCCAGCATCACCAGCCCATGCATCTGCCCGGACAGACCAATGCCTTTAACTTCTTCCTTGGGCACACCGCTGGTTTTCATCACCTTTGCAATGGTGTGGATGGTGGCTTGATACCAATCTGCCGGATCCTGCTCTGCATAGCCATTCTGGGGCTGATACAGAGGATACTCCTCACTTGCGGATGCGATCACCGCTCCATTCTGATCAAACAACACCGTTTTAGTGCCGCTGGTGCCAATATCTACGCCCAGTACATATGCCATCTGTACACTTCCTTTCCAGTACAAGAATGGCTATCCCCCGGATAGCCATTCTGCGTTCATTAAAGATTGAACATAATATTGTTCAGGATGCTTTCCAGCATTTCCTGACGACCGCTCTTGAGGGATGCGGTCACATCGCCCTTGCTCAGTGCGTAAGTCTCCAAATCTGCCATGGTTGCCTTGCCGGAAATGATATCCGCACCGATGCCGGTGTTCCAGCTTGCATACCGATCAGCCACGAACTGGTCGATCCGTCCGTCATCGATCATCTTCTGCGCAATCTTCAGACCCAGTGCAAAGGTGTCCATACCGGCAATGTAGCTGTGGAAGATATCCTCCATCTCAAAGGATCCACGCCGTGCCTTGGAGTCGAAGTTCAGACCGCCATTGGTAAAGCCGCCAGCCTTGAGTACCTCGTACATACAAAGTGCTGCGTCATAGGTATTGGTGGGGAACTGATCCGTATCCCAGCCAAGCAGGGTGTCACCCTGGTTTGCATCGATGGAACCAAAGAAACCGTTCTCCCGTGCTACCCGCAGCTCGTGCTGGAAGGTGTGCTGTGCAAGGGTTGCGTGGTTGGCTTCGATGTTCATCTTGAAGTCCTTGTCCAGATTATACTTGCGCAAGAAACCGATCACGGTTGCGGTATCAAAATCATACTGATGCTTGGTAGGCTCCTTGGGCTTGGGCTCGATGTAGAAGTCGCCGGTAAAGCCGATGCTTCTTGCATAGTCCACTGCCATATGCAGCAGCCGTGCCATATTATCCAGTTCCAGACCCATATTGGTGTTCAGCAGCGTTTCGTAGCCCTCTCTGCCGCCCCAGAATACATAGCCCTTGCCACCCAGCTTTACGGTGATCTCAATTGCCTTTTTGATCTGCGCAGCTGCAAATGCAAACACGTCCGCATTGGGCGCAGTGCCGGCACCATGCATATACCGGGGATTGCCGAAGCAATTTGCAGTACCCCACAGAACCTTCTTGTCCGGGTTCAGCTGCATCATCTGTGCAATATACTCGGTGATTTCATCCAGACGCTGGTTGGTTTCCTTCAGATTATCAGCCTCCGGTGCCAGATCCCGGTCGTGGAAACAGAAATAATCAATGGACAGCTTGTCCATCAGTTCAAACGCAGCGTTTACCTTTCTCTTGGCAATGTCCATGGGATCGGTTCCGCCGAACTTCTTGTTGGTGGTACCCACACCAAACATGTCCGTACCGTCTCCCCCCATGGTATGCCACCAGGACAGCGCAAACTTCAGCTGCTCCCGCATGGTCTTGCCGCCTACGACCTCATCCGGGTTGTAGTACTTGAACGCCATGGGATTGTTGGATGCCTTTCCCTCAAAGGGGATCTTTGAAATGCCTGTAAAAAATTCGCTCATCATAAACCTCCTGCTTTTTCTCTGTTTATATTGCCCGGAGCAACGCTCCGAAACGTCTCAAGGCAATACCGCACAAAGCCCACCCAACGATGCAGCGCATCCATATGCGCCAGCTCTGCGCGGTATGGTCTTAATCGATCACAATTTCCCGCTTGGACATATCATAGTAGGAGTCCAGCACAGCGATATAATACCGGAACTGAGGGTTTCCGTTTACATACAGCACATCGCCGCTCTCCGCCACACCCAGTGCAGCAAGCTGCTGATCCGTCAGATCGGACAGCTTTACATCCTCCGTTACCGTCCAGCCAATGGCATGCAGCTTGGATAGATCCAGCGTAATGGTATCATCCGCGTACAGGCGCATGCCCTCCGGCACTTCTGCGGTTCCGTCACTTTTCGGCAAAACGATACCAAGGGTTTTTAACTGCTTCTGGTTCAGATCCTTCACCCGGATCTCCATCGTAAAGCCCCGATCCCGCCCCAGTGTGTGCATCTGGCTTTCGGACAAGCTCAGTACAGCATCCGGGTTGATCTCCAGGATCTTGGCGGTAATATCCGTGCGCTTTTCGGTTGTCCATTCCAGCTCAGGCTCGGACAGGGGGCGATTCACATACACCGTCCGGTCAAAGCCCTTTGCCCGGCAATACATATAAGAAAAAGATGTGTCATAGGTATTGGGCGCAACGATCACAGAGGTGCCGCCGCCGCACTTGTCCATACTGTAGGTGACCTCATACCGGTACGCACCGGACGGGGAAATCTGACTGGGGCCCGGTGACTTCTGGACAGAACTGACCAGCACGGTGGTGTAGAAAAAGTATGCCAATGCACCCAGCATGTACAGCATCAAAATCACTGCGCCGGAAATAGTCTTGGCAGCTTCGCCAGAGCCGCTGGTAAAGAACGCCACAACAGAAACCAGCACAATGGGGATCAGCATTTCCCATTCCCCGAAATTCAGCAGCACAATGGGCAGCAAAAGGGGCATGGTCACAATGCTCACGATCATGGTAATCAGCTGGCGCCGGGTATAGAACATCATCACACCCATAGCCAGGCAGCCAATGGACAGCACAAAGCCGAACTTGACCTTTTCGTATACTTCAATGTCATAAAAAACAGACCAGTACGCCAAAAATCCCAGAAAAATCCCATAAGGGATCGACAGCAGGGACAGGCCTCGCTTGGTCCAGGGACTGTCAAAAAAACGGTTCATATCCAAAGCGTTTCCCTTCCAAATGATGCACCCGCACACGCAGCTATATCCTGGCAGAGCGCATGCGGAACGGTAGTGCGTTATTGCCATTATTATAGCATGATTTTCAGCGCATTACAAGCCGAATTGAAAAATATTTCACTGCGCAGCCAAAAGTTTTATATTTCCGTCCGTAGCAAAATTGGATACATTATACAGAACCAGTACTTGGCTGAACTGATCCGGATCCACATAAGCATGGTAATCTCCCCGCACATACCGCATATCCAGCAGCACGATCTCGCTGTAATGCTCCGTCAGGAATGGCAGCATACTGTTGGCGTAGGAATCCTTGATCAGCAGTAGCTTCTTGTCGTTTTTCACATTGGTGCGGACAGTCACCATGGCTGCGTTTCTGCCCAGAAAGACGCTGTACTTCTCGCTGGTGTTCAGAAAATCCCAGAAGTAGATGGACTGATACTCCGTTTCGTTCAAGCCGTCGTTGATGGTAACGCTGGTGACCGGATCCGTGCCATTGTAATGATACAGATCGATCATATCCGGCTCGATGCCCCGGTACAGGCTCTTGGAATACAGGGTGCCCCGGAAGTCGTCTGCCGCATGCTCAATGTTGTACATTTCATAGGAGACCGGAGAAAAGCCCAGCTTCTTGATGGCGGTCTGATACGCCAGGAACGCCCCATAGGAGGTCCAGTGATGATCCGTCCGGTAGTAGATATACTCGTTGCGCATTGCATACAGGGAATTGTACACATTGATCATGGTCACATCCCCACGCAGGTCATCTGCCACCCGGGAGATCAGCTGCTGCTGATCCAGATTGGGGGCATATGCAGGCAGGGTGTCGGAATATACCTCTGCCGCCGTGGGCGCCAGCAGCATGGCCACAGGGGTCTCCGTATTCTGCGCAAAGGCACGCACCCCGTCTATGGACTGCTTCAGCCGTGCCTCATCCACATCATCCTCCGTCAGCTTTCCAATCAGCCGTTCATCGGTGATATACACCCCGCCGATCTCCTTTTTGCCGGCGGCAAGCTCCGCTGCGGATTTCACCGCAACCCACTGATCCCGCAGGACAAAGTGATCCGCCGCATAGGTTTCCACCCCGTCCATATAGGATTTGTCCTTGACGCCGGCAGCAGTCAACTGCGGCATCTCCGCCAAAGTCCGGTTCTCGGTTTCGGATACAGATTTTTTCGGCAGCAGCAGGGAACTGAACATCAGTCCGAACAGTACCGCCAGAAAGATCACTGCGGATATCATTTGCTGTACTTTTTTCATAGCGATACTCCTTTCTAGAATCGGAAATATAAGAACGGGTTATAGGTTTCGTTCACCAGATATGCGATACACAGCACAAACAAGCCCATCTGTACCACCGGTGTCAGCACGCAGAGGATCTGATCCACCCGCTTGGAACGGCGCACCTTTTCCAGAAGCCATTTTCCAAAGCTGGTGGCACTCAATGCGCACAGCAGGAAAATCAACACATAGGTGTGGAACTGATACCGGGCATAGTCATCGATCAGTACACCGGAGCCGCCGAACATGGACTTGATAAAGGTGGTGATCTGGGATACGGTACTCAGATCGAACATCACCCAGCTGATGACCACGCAGAAGAAGGTGTACAGCCATGCCAGGAATCGAGGCAGCTTTTGAATATACTTACCCAGCCAGAGCTTTTCAACGGTCAGCAGGATGCCGAAATACAGACCCCAGAAAATGAAGTTCCAGCTTGCACCGTGCCAGAAGCCAGTCAATCCCCAGACAATCATCAGATTCCGCACCCACTTCAGCTTGCTGACCCGGTTGCCTCCCAGAGGAATGTATACATACTCCCGGAACCAGGTGCTCAGCGTAATGTGCCACCGGCGCCAGAAATCCGTAATGCTGGTTGCCTGGTAGGGATGGTCAAAGTTTTTCGGAAAGTGGAAGCCCAGCATCTTGCCCAGACCGATGGCCATGTCCGAGTAACCGGAAAAGTCAAAGTAAATCTGGAAGGTATATGCCAGAATGCCGATCCAGGCAGTGCAGGCGGAAAGCTGCCCCAGATCATGACCCTTGATCTCCGTCCAAAGCATGCCAATGCTGTTGGCAAGAATCACCTTTTTGGCAAGACCGCAGATAAAGGTACCAACACCCTCCCCCATGGCAGGCAGATTCACGCTGCGCTGGTTCAGTTCCCGCTCCACATCCGCATACCGGACAATGGGCCCGGCAATCAGCTGGGGGAACATGGTCACATAGGCGCCGAAATCCACGATGCTTTTCTGTACGCCAATGGAGCGGCGGTACAGATCGATGCAGTAGGACATGCTCTGGAAGGTGTAGAAGGAAATACCGATGGGCAGCGCCGGTGTCTGAATGTCAAGCCCGAAGATGCCGGCGAAAAAGCCGCTGTATTTGAACACACCCAGCAATCCCAGACTGAATACCACAGCCAGGATCATAATCAGCTTCCGGCGTTTTTCGTTTTTATCCGCCCGTTCCATCAGCCGGCCGGCACCGTAGTTGATGAGAATGCACAGCAGCATATAGATCACATTGATCGGTTCGCCCCAGGCATAGAAAATCAGACCGGACAGGAACAGCACACTGTTTTTCAGCTTCTTGGGTGTGACAAAATAGACGATCAGAAAGATCGGCAAAAAGTAAAACAAGAATACAATGCTTGAAAAGACCATGTTCAATCTCCATTTCCATGTTGATGCAAAAACGCCTCAAGCTCCTGGCGTGTCATCATCGTATTAAGTACCTCCAGCATCCCTGCAGTGGACAACAAGGCAGGCAATCCAAGCTGCGTCAGCAATGCCCGGCGCCGGATGGCACTGTCCTTGCCGCCGGTAAGCCCCATCTCATACAGATCCAGCCGGGTCAGTCCCGTCCCTGCCGGTGCAGAACCGGTCAGCACGCCCGCCCGCCGGAACGCCTCCTCCAGCACGCTTCTCTGCATGCCCTCCACACCCAGCTTTCCCTCTGCGGAGGGCTTTTCCTTGCGTTTTTCTTTTCCAAAAATATCCGGAATGTACACATGGGTGATCTTTCCCTTCGGCACGCAGCCCTTCAGGTATCCCCGGATCTTAAAGCCAGCCCGATCCGAATCTGTCAGTATAATGATGCCCGTATGGGCGGCAAAATACCGGATCAGTGCCATTTTTTCCGGATCCTTGAAGATACGGTAGCCGTTGGTCACCAGAATGACCCCCTGGATCATGGAATCCAGCTTGATCTTATCGTACTTGCCCTCTACGATGATTGCCTGGGAGATCACCAGCTTTGCCTGCGTTTCTCCCATACTCATCGCTCCACCGCCAGCATCCGGGTAATGGCTTCCTCAATCAGAATCCTGCCGTCCAGCCGGGTGGATTTCAGCGCTGCATCCGTATCCCGCAGGATCAGGATGCAGGCACGCATCTGCTCCAGGGAGGACTTCCCGGCATCCCGGAAGGCATTCTTCACGGCGAATTCCCGCCCCTTATATGAAAAATCCTCCAGCACATGCTCGTGATGTTTACCGGCAGCCTGCGCCGCCTTTGCCCGGTACAGATCCAGAAAGGCGGAGGTAATGGCGGACAGCAGCATCACCGGCTCGTTCCGCTGCTGGGACAAGATGTCCAGCGCTTCCATAGCGGCTCTGCCATTCCGGGCAGTCACTGCCCTGGCAAGGGCAAAGGCGTTCAGACTATCCTCCCGTGCCACCAGCATGGAAATGGCTTCTCCGGTGATCTCGCCACCCTCGGCATAAGCACACAGCTTGTCCAGTTCGTTGCCGATCCGCATGGTATCACACAGACAAAGCTGCGCAATCTGCTCCGCATTCTGCCGGGACAGGCTGCAGCCGCTCCGGGACGCCCGCTCCATCATGGGCTTCACCAGTTGGGCAGCGGTTTTCGCCTCAAAATTACACACCACCCCATGCTTTCCAAAAAAGTCAATGAGTTTTTTATGCTTGGGAGTGGGGGCTTTTTTACCGCCGCATACGTCAAAGCCGGTCACATTGCAGATCACCACAGTGGACGGAGGCACATCCTCCAGGCACTTCAGAAAGGACTGGATCCGATCCGCAGACCAATCCTCTGCCGGAGGGTCGTTGATGAGGATCACATTGGTCTGGGCAAACATGGAGTACTGTCCCACTGCATCTGCAAGCTGCTCCAGATCCAGATCCCTGCCGTCATATTTCTGCACATCCCCATCCAGCTTTTTTATCAGCCGCTTGGTAAATGCCGCAACCCCTGCTACATCTTTTCCGTACAGGTAATACAGTCCGGCATGGGAACCCGCCTGCAGCTGCTTGATTACATCCCCCGGTGTCAGATTCGCCATATGTTATCCTCCCTTCATCAGCTCCTGGATCGAAATACCGCCCTGTGCATCAATAGAAATACACAAATTATTCTGCCCTGCATACACTTGCCCATCCTGCACATTGCAGGGCGCTGTAGTCAGCAGATACCCGGCAGTCATGGTTTCCGGCAGCTTTGCGCCATACTGAATCCGCACATCGCTTTCCGTCAGCGGCTCCGTCCCGGCAGCACACAGCACCCGGCGGCCGGCATACAGGATCTCCACCGTACCCGTGCCCAGAAAGCGAATGGTATACTGAGAACGGAGCAGTTCCGCAGAAGCAATGGAAAATGGCTCCGGCACTGTACCGCAAACAGTACTGCCTGGCAGGTGATATGTATCCTCCGGCACCAACAGCCAGTGTACCTGCACATAGGGCAAGGCATCGTGAAAAGCCGCCATAGCCCGGTATTGCTGCTGATCCAGCACCAGGGTTTCCACCCGGGAAATACCGGACGCCTGCAAATACCGACTCACATATTCTGCACCGGCACCGCCGCCGGTCAGATCCAGCACATCCGTCTGATCCCCACAGGTAATCACCAGCGTGCAGGCATTGCCCTTCCCCAGCATGGCGATCTTCAAGGTGTTTTGTTCCAGCAGGGACACAAACAAGCTTACATTCCAGAACAGCATCACCGTCAGTCCGATGCTTGCCCAGACCCGGCGCTGTTCCCGGCGAAAGCCGAATACACACAAAGCCAGCAGGACGCTGAGCAGACACAAGGGCAGTACATAGGAGCCACCCAAAGGCACCACTCCCACATGCAGACCGGCGCACCAGCTGCCGATCTCCAGTACGGTGCGGCAAAGGAATCCTGCCAGCTGCAGCAGAGGCGATGCAGCCACGCTCCAACCTCCGGTGAGAAACACTCCCAGACCGCATAGCATGGCAGCCATGCACAGGGGCAGCACCAGAAAATTGGACAAGGGCGACAGTAAGGATGCCTCCTGAAAGTAGCAGGCACACAGAGGCATCAGCAAAATCGGGATCACACTACTGGCCGCGAGCCCCTTCAGGATACGTTTTGGCAGGGTATCCACCGGGAAATGCGCCGTCAGCCAGGGTGCTGCCACCGCCACTGCAAACACCCCTGCTGCGGACAGCAAAAAGGAGGCGCTGCCGATCAGATACGGACGCGTCCCCGTTAATGCCAGCACTGCGATGCACAGTGCATTCAGCGGATCGCTCTGCCGGTGAAATACATCCCCGCTGTACACCAGTAACAGCATGACCGCCGCCCGACAGGCTGAGTGGGAAACACCGGTACACAGCACAAAGCCCACTGCCACCACCGCCTGTATGCAGAACGCAAGCCGCTTTCCCAACCGCAGCCTCCGCAAGATCCACCCCACCAGGGTACACAGCAGCGTCAAATGCAGACCGGATACTGCGGTCACGTGACCGATGCCGAGCCGGTACAGGGCGGTTTTGGTCGGACTATCCAGGCCGGATTTATCCCCCAGCAGCATGGCGCACAGCAGACCAGCCTCCTGTTTCGGCAAAGTCATCCGGATTTTGGCGCAGATCCTGTCCGTATACGCCCGGATGCTCCCCACCAAAGACCAGTTCCGCTCGGGTATAATCTCCACGTCGGACGCTTCCTGTACCTGTAAAAAGGAACCCTCACCCTGGTAATAGGATACCGCTGGAAACAGATAGGTATCTTCATAGGGCGCCAGCAGTGCTGTCATCCGGATGCTGTCCCCGTACTGGCAGATCAGATCCGCCCCGTAATAGGTGATCCGGGTGGTATGACCGCCAATGCTGGTGCGGATCAGATAGAACGCCTGTTCATTGTCCCGAACATCCACATTCTCCACCCTGCCGGTCAGAGATACCGTCTGTCCCCCATAGGCAAGCAGAGGATCCCGAACCCGATACATGTAACCGCAGTACAGACAGCATGCAAACACAAAGCTAATGCCGCACAACAACAGCCGCTTTAGACGGAACCTGCATCCCAGCCCCAGAAACAGCAGCAGGGGCAGGATGCCCAGAAAGCCATACCAACAGACGGAAAGCCGATCACACAGGAATAATCCCAGCAAATAGGGCAGTCCGATGGAAACCGCTTTCCGGGTCACGCCTCCGGATGGGGAAACAGAGGCAGAGGTGCCAGAAAGAGAATATCATCCCGCTTTGCAGCGTCTCCTTCCGCCAGTACGGCGCACTGTGCCGTCAGATTGCCTCCGGCAGCCTCTACCAGCTTCACCAATGCGGTAAGGGATTCCCCGGTACTGATTACATCATCCACGATCGCAACCCGTTTGCCCCGGAGCAATCCAACAGCGTCCTCGTCAATGTACAGCTTCTGCTCATTGGCAGTGGTAATGGACTGCACCGTAACGCAAATGGGGTTCTTCATGTACAGCTTTACGGATTTTCTGGCTGCTACATAGGGAATACCCATCTGCCGAGCCATTTCGTAGGCAAGGGGAATGCCCTTGCACTCAGCGGTCAGCAGCACATCCACCTCCGGCAGTCTGGCTGCCAGCTCCTTAGCGCATGCCACTGTCAGTTCCACGTCCGACAGCATAATGAATGCGGCAATATCCATGGTTTTGCTGATGGGGCAAAGGGGCAGCTCACGCTGCAGCCCTGCCACATTTAATGTATAAGTCTGTTTCATACGCCACTCTCCGCACTCCAGCCCATCTGCTTACCGCCCAGCAGATGGAAATGCAAATGATGTACAGTCTGCCCCGCATCGTCACCGCAGTTGGTCACGATCCGGAAGCCCTTGTCCAGACCGGCTTCCTTTGCAAGCTTTGCGGCCACTGCAAAAATATGTGCCACTACCGCAGCATTCTCCTCCGTCAGGGCACTGACCCCGGAAATATGCTGCTTGGGGATCATCAGATAGTGTACCGGTGCAATAGGCGCAATATCCTTGAACACATACATCTGGTCATCCTCATAGATCTTCGTGCTGGGAACGTTCCCGGCAATGATGTTACAAAATAAGCAATCCATGATGCAAATCCCTCCTGTTTAATTTGCTGCGCTGCCCAGCATCTCGCCGACGATGGCGTCCAGAGCAGCCAATGCTTCATCCACCATATACTGTTTGCCGATGCCCGCCATTGCGCTGTCCGGACGTCCGCCGCCCTTGCCGCCGGTAATGGCAGATACACGCTGTACGATCTTGCCTGCGTGAGCGCCCTTCTTGACCGCTTCCTTGCCGCAGACACAGTAGAAGGTGCCCTTCTCCCCGTTCATGCCGGCGAATACAGCCACAATGTTACCGTCCAGCCGATCCTTCACCTGGTCGCCCATCTGCCGGAGCATGTCTGCCCCGGTGCCGTTGAAGAATGCGGAAATCACACGCACGCCGGAGATTTCCTTTGCATTCTCAAACAGACCGGAAATCTGACTGTCTGCGATCTTCATGTTCAACGCATCGATCTGATGCTCCTTCTCCTTCAGCTCTGCGATCATAGCTGTGCAGCGCTCAACCAGCTCCAGGGGATTCCCCAGCTTCAGCGCACTGGCTGCAAAATGCAGACGCTGCTGCATTTCCTGATAGGACTTCAGCACGCCGGTACCGGTGACTGCCTCGATCCGGCGCACTCCGGCTGCTACAGAGCTTTCGGAAAGGATCTTGAACAGACCCACCCGGGAGGTGTTGTCCAGATGGGTACCGCCGCAGAACTCCGTAGAGAAGCCCTCCATGCTGACAACCCGGACAATATTGCCGTACTTTTCACCGAACAGTGCCATTGCCCCCAGCTTTCTTGCTTCCTCAATGGGCATTTCCTGCATGGTGATGGGCAGTGCCTCGAAAATCTTCCGGTTTACCAGATCCTCCACTGCCTGCAGCTCCTCAGACGTCATAGCGTTGAAGTGGGAGAAGTCAAACCGGCAGTGCTCCGCATTGACCAGCTGACCTGCCTGGTGTACATGATCTCCCAACACCTGGCGAAGGGCTGCCTGCAGCAGATGTGCTGCTGTATGGTTCCGCATGATGGACATACGCCGATCCGCATCGATCTGGGCAGACACCTCATCCCCTACCTTCAGGGTGTCGTCCTCCAGAGAACCCATGTGCATGAAATGACCGCTTTCCAGCTTTTTCACGTCTGCAACTGCAAATGCACCGTTGCCCACAATCTCACCGGTGTCCGCAACCTGTCCGCCGCTTTCTGCGTAGAAGGGGGTACGATCCAGGATCAGAGCCGCCACATCCCCTTCACTGATGCTGTCCACCTGCTTGCCGTCCGCAAAGATTCCCAGGATCTTTGCGCCGCAGGACATCTGGGTATAGCCCACAAATTCCGTCTTGGGTGCGGAGATATCCGCAATGCTCTCGTTGCTCCAGGAGGTCTTGACCTTGGATGCACGATCCGCCCGTGCCATGGACTTCTGCTGCTCCATCAGCTCCCGGAACTTGTCCTCGTCCACCTTGATGCCCCGCTCTGCTGCGATCTCCATGGTCAGATCCAGAGGGAAGCCGTAGGTGTCACTGAGCTTGAATGCATCTGCACCGGAAAGCATGGACAGGCTGTCGGAGCTGACCCGATCCAGGAACATGTTCAGCAGCTCTGTGCCCTTGTCGATGGTCTTGGCAAAGCTTTCTTCCTCGTGGCGAATGATCTTGCAGATCAGATCCTTCTTTTCTGCCAGCTCCGGATACGCATTCTCATTCTCGTGAATGACAGTCTCTGCGACCTGATACAGGAAGGGCTCCTGGATGCCCAGCATCTTTCCATGCCGTGCAGCCCGCCGCAGCAATCGCTTGAGCACATAGCCTCTGCCTTCGTTTGCAGGAGTCACACCATCCCCCACCATAAAGGTAGTACTGCGCACATGGTCGGTGATAACACGGAGAGAAACGTCCTTTTTCGGATCCTCCTTGTAGGTGATCCCGGCAATGCGGCAGATGTGCTGCATAATATTCTGCACCGTATCCACCTCAAACAGGTTGTCCACGCCCTGCATCACGCATGCCAGACGCTCCAGCCCCATGCCGGTGTCGATGTTCTTGTGCTCCATTTCTGCGTAGTGCCCCTTGCCGTCGCTGTTGAACTGGCTGAATACCAGATTCCATACCTCAACAAACCGGTCACATTCGCAGCCCACCTTACAATCGGGAGAACCGCAGCCCTTTTCCGGACCCCGGTCAAAGTAGATTTCAGAGCAGGGACCGCAGGGACCGGAGCCATGCTCCCAGAAGTTATCCTCCTTGCCCAGTCGGGTCATATGATCCGGCGCAACGCCGATATGCTTGGTCCAGATGTCGTAAGCCTCATCGTCCTGTTCGTATACGGAAACGTACAGCTTGTCCACCGGCAGCTCCAGCACCTTGGTGAAAAACTCCCATGCCCACTCAATGGCTTCGGTTTTGAAGTAATCCCCAAAGGAGAAGTTCCCCAGCATTTCAAAGTAGGTACCGTGACGGGCAGTCTTGCCCACACGTTCAATATCCGGGGTACGAATACACTTCTGACAGGTGGTAACACGCACATTGGGAGGTGTCGCCTGCCCCAGGAAATATTTCTTCAACGGTGCCATGCCGGAATTGATCAGAAGGAGACTGTTGTCCCCCTGGGGGATCAGGGACGCACTGTCCATCCGGGTATGCCCCTTACTCTCAAAAAATGAGAGAAATTTTTCACGTAATTCGTTCAGTCCTTGCCACTGCATTGCTTCATTACTCCTTTATGTATATTTGATGACAAAATAGATCACATAAACCCAGCCGAAAAAGCCGTTCACGATGGCCCAGAACAGGGAATGCCAGTGCATGGCGGATAAAATCGCTGCCACAATGTTGCCGGCACTGATCCCGTACACGATGGGGTTACATCCCAAAGCCTTGGCACAGCTTTCCTTCTCCTTCGCCATAGCTTCACCTCCATACAGAAAAAACACCTCCGTCACCGCAATGGGACGAAGGCGTTCGTGGTACCACCCAAATTCAAAAGCATAGGCTATGCTTTCCTCGTTCGCTTTAACGCAGCGCATACGTTCCGCTTTCGCAGACCGGCTCAAGGGGAGCACCTGTCCGTACACTGAAAGCTCACACCAACCGCTTTCTCTCTGAAAGGATCCGAAACAGTCAATCCTGTCAACGCCCAAATTATTATAGTATAAACCGACGAAAATGTCAACCGTTTTTTGTGATATTTTCCGTAATCCCCTCTGCGATCCGGCGAAAAATCGGTGCCGCCGCTGTATTACCGCTGCCCCCGTTTTCCACAAAGACCGTTACTGCATACTCCGGCGTCTTTAAGGGAAAATACCCGGTGATCCAGGCGTGACAGCATTCCACCCCGTCTGCATCATACTGACCGGTCTGGGCGGTAGAGGTCTTTCCCGCCGCCCGGGTATTGTCCGGCCGGGCAAGGGAATCCGGATTGCCGTCCACTGCCGCCTCCATCAGAAGCCGCACCTGTCGGGCAGTATCCGCCGGCAGTGCCAGCCCCCGACGCTCCCTGTTCAGCTGGGTGCAGGTTTCTCCATCCGCTGTCCAACCCTGCACCAGTCTTGCCACCGGCAGAGAGCCATCCCCGGCAATGGCACAGGTCATCATGCAAACCTGTAGCGGAGTAGCGGTCAGTTTCCCCTGACCGAAGGAGAAATTCGCCAGCTCCGCCGGAACAGAAAGCTGACGAGCAGTCTGTACCTGTCCCGGAGCAGATACCAGGGAGGAGCAAAGGATGGTCTCCCTGCCGAAGCCCAGGGCGGATACTGTTTCCAGCATCTGCTTCACCGACAGCTGCTGCACCAGGGAAATAAAATAGGTGTTACAGGAATTGGCAGTGGCATCGATCATATTCTGAATGCCGTGGCCGCTATGCCGATGACAGCGGAACATCTGACCATAGATCTGGGTCATGCCGGTACACTGATAGCTGTAGCCCGGAGAAATACCATTCTGGATCGCAGAAGCAGCAATGGCGAGCTTGAAAATAGAGCCAACACTGTATGCGTTCAGCGCACGGTTTACAAAAGGGGAATCTTCTGACCGAAGTGCTTCTCCTAACGCTGCCGGGTCAAAATCCGGTCTGCTCACCATGGCGAGGATGTCGCCGCTGTGTACGTCCATTACCACCACAGCGCCCCGCTCCATCTGCTGCGCCGCATCCTCGCATATCTGCTGAATATCCCTGTCCAGGGTGGTCACCACCCCGGTTTTCACCGGCTCTGCCGGCGTCACCTTCGCAGGACTTCCTGCAAGCAGCTCACCTTGTCCGTTCACCTGATACACCACCTGGTTGGTGCCGGTATCCTGCCGAAGCAGCTGCTGGTATGCAGACTCCAGTCCGCATACCCCCTCCCCTTCCAGGGCATATCCCATCAGATGCTGGGCAAGGCGGCTTTCCCCGTACCGCACCGGCACAGAAAATACAAGCACATCCTCACCGGATATCTCCTCCGAATCCACCGGACACACAAAGGGCTTCCCCGCCCGGAGCTGTTCCGCCAGGTCATACCCCTCCGGCACATGCCCCTTCAGAACGGCAGCAGTCTGATCCGTGGGGATCACTGCCGCCAGGTATTCCGTATCCCGGTTGGTCAGCGGCTCCAGATTCCGGTCGTAAATATTCCCATAGGTACTGCCCACCCGGAGGGTATACGTACCCTGCCGTCCGGCGGCTGTCTGCACCTTTGGATCCCGCTGCACCAGTGCCAGACGGATATACAGCCCTGCATACAACAGCAGCAGTATCACACCCACCCAAAGCATCCGGCGGCGGATCTTTTCCAAATCCATACCATCACCTCAGTGTGAGTATGGACCTATGGGGCTTAATTATTCGAATCCAGCACAATGGTGAATGGACCGTCATTGCAAAGGGATACCTTCATATCCGCCCCGAATACGCCGGATTCCACTTTTTCCACCCGGCTGCGGCAGTACGCCAGAAAGGCTTCATACAACTGCTCTGCCAGTTCCGGTTTGGCTGCCTGGAGGAAGTTCGGCCGGTTGCCCTTCCGGCAGTCCGCATACAAAGTAAACTGGGAGATCACCAGTAATTCTCCATGCACCTGATCCAGGGAGCGGTTGATCTTCCCGTTTTCGTCCTCAAAAATTCGCAGCTGGAGCATCTTATCCGCCACCTTCCGCATATGACTTTCGTCATCCTCTGCACCGACCCCCAGCAGCACCAGATAGCCTTTCCCGATGGCGCCACGCACGGTTCCATCCACACTCACGCTTGCATGCTGTACACGCTGAATCACTGCACGCATGTTGATTGCCCTCACTTTCTTGCATCATACTTTGGGTGATATTGCCTTTGCTTATTGTAGCACAAACCGGCAAAAGATGCAACTGCGGGCATAAGACATGCAGAAACGGGATATACTAAGACAGAAGCAGGCAGCAGCCACAAAGAAAGGAGAACGGAATGGAGTACACGTTTGAGAAAATGCCGGCAGCAGAACAGATCCAGCAGCTTTTTGCCGCTGTCAACTGGGAATCCGCCCAGTATCCCCAGGCGCTGGTGCATGGGATTGCCAACGCCCAGTCCCTGCTGACAGTATGGGATGACACACAGCTGGCAGGACTGATGACTGCCATATCCGACGGCAGCATGAACGTATTCTTCCCCTATCTGCTGATCGATCCCAAGTATCAGGGGGCGGGCATTGGCAAGGAAATGGCGTGCCGGATGCTGGACAAATACGCCCACATCTACCGGAAGATCCTGGTGTGCGATGGGAACAAAGCCGGATTCTACGAAAAGTGCGGAATGGAATGTCGCACCGATCAGCGCCCTATGCTCCGGATCGATCCACCGGTTTTTCCGACTGTTCAGTGACAAAATAACCGGTTCTGCATAAGATAAAACATATCCGATGGGAGGTTTACATTATGCAGCAGTCTTATTTTCTCGGCGGAGTCACCGCCGGCGGATTCCGCACCAGATTTTCCGAACAGATCCAGCAGCCCGGCTTCTACACCTACATACTCAAGGGTGGACCGGGAACCGGAAAATCCACGCTGATGAAGCGTGTGGCAGCAGCCTTTGACGGGGAGCCGATTTCCCTGTATCACTGCTCCTCGGACGAAAGCTCTCTGGATGCAGTGGTGCTGGAGGATCGGGGCGTGGTGATCGTGGACGGCACAGCACCCCATGTGTTTGAGGCAAAGTATCCTCTGGTGTCCCAGGAGCTTGTGAATCTGGGAGCATGCCTGGACAAGAAAAAAATGCAGGATGCGGGAGAGGAAGTCCGACAGGCGGCGGATGAAAACGCACAGTGGCATCAGCGTGCCCGGCAGTATGTGCAGGCAGTCACCGCCCTGCATCAGGATCTGACAGCGCTGGGGAATCACGCCCTTTTGCATCAGAAGCTGACAGGGTTCGGAGAACGACTTGCCAAGCGGACACTGCCAAAAGCCAGGGGCGCCGCCGGCAGCATTTCCTACCGACAGCTTTCCGCCCTCACCGCCTCCGGTTATGTGACCCAGTCCCTGCCCCCGGACTATCAGATCACGGAGCTGCTGGATCCCCTGTATACAGCCAGTGATACCCTGCTGCGGCAGCTGGCGGCTCAGGCATGCAAACGTGGGCTGCATGTAATCGCTTCGGAAAACATGCTCTTTCCGGAGCCTATGCTGGAGGCTGTGCTTTTGCCGGAGCTGAAGCTGGTATTCTCTGCCCGAACGCCCATCCGGCAGGAGGAGACACCCAACGCAGTCCACATGCACATGACCCGGTTCTACCACAAAGAACTGCTTGCCCAGCGAAAGCAGCGGATCACCTTCGACCGGAAGGCGGCTCTTGCCCTGGCAGAGGAGGCATCCAGCGCCATTGCCAATGCCCTTACAGTGCACGACCGACTGGAGTCCCATTATATTGACGCTCTGGATTTTGACCAGGTCAGCCGGATTGCAGAGGATCTGATTGCGCAGATCCGGGCACGGAGCTGATGCAAAAAAACAGACCGGAGTGTCCATCCTCCGGTCTGCATAAAAAATACGGCAGCAAAATCTGCTGCCGTATCTGATGGTCTGGTGCGCTGTGAGGGACTCGAACCCCCGACCTACTGGTTCGTAGCCAGTCACTCTATCCAGCTGAGCTAACAACGCATGTGATCATCCGAGATTCGGATGATCTCAACCAACGCTTAATATTATATCATGTCTGATCTAAAATGTCAAGCTTTTTTGAAAACTTTTTCAGTTTCAAAAAATTAGTCGTCGATGGTGTCAGCCAACTTCTCCCGGCACTCTTCGCAAACGTACTTGCCCATGAACATTTCATCGGTACGCTCGCTGCAGAATACACAGCTGGTCTCATACTTCTGCAGAATAATACGGCTGCCCTCTACATAGATTTCAAGGGGATCCCGCTCTGCAATACCCAGTGTGTTTCTCAGTTCCTTGGGGATAACCACACGGCCGAGCTCGTCAACTTTTCTTACAATACCTGTGCTTTTCATAGTTTTTCACCATTCCGCAGATCAATGTTTTTCAAATCTGCGCCTTTCCCATATTTAACTACTTCATTATACATTACGTTTTTCCGTTTGTCAAGTATTTTTGAGCTAAAATATGTGAAAAATAGATGATTTCAGGAGGAATGCTTATGATGAACCGTTTTTTCGCCCTGCTTGCTGTTGCCGCCATCCTTTGCGGCATCTGTACCGGCAGGGCGGATGCCCTGACAAATGTGGTTCTGGAGGAAGGTGCCGGTGCCATTGAGCTATGCATCTACCTCACCGGCGGCATGTGTGTCTGGGGCGGATTGCTTCGGATCGCCCAGTGCAGCGGTCTGACGGATCGGCTTGCAGCCTGCTTTGCCAAGCCCGCATGCTGGCTGTTTCCGGGACTGAATCCAAAGGGAACAGCCCTGCCCGCCATTACCATGAATTTTGCCGCCAACCTTCTGGGGCTGGGAAACGCAGCTACTCCCTTCGGTCTGACAGCAGTGGATGCGCTGAAAAAAGAGTCCGGCTGCGGCAGCACCGCCTCGGACAACATCGTCCTTTTCACCGTACTGAACACCGCTTCCCTGACCCTGTTTCCCACCACAGTGGCTGCTCTGCGGGCAAAGCACGGCTCCGCCGCTCCCCTGTCCATCCTGCCCTGGGTATGGCTCACCAGTGCTGTGACGCTGATCGTACTCATTGTCATTACCCGCACCCTCTCTGCCATCCAGGCATGCAGCCGTAGAAAGGAACGCAAATGCAGCTGACATCCTATTTTGTACCGGTGATCTTTGGGGCGGTGCTGCTGTATGGTACATACAAAAAAGTCCCCGTATTTGATGCATTCCTGGAAGGGGCGAAAGAAAATCTGAAGCTGGGCGTTGATTTGCTGCCCACTCTCATTGCGCTGCTGACAGTGGTATCCTTGGTGAAGGCATCCGGACTGACAGACCTGCTCACTTCCCTGTGCGCTCCCGTCCTGTCCGCCGTTGGCTTTCCCGCCGAGTGCATCCCGCTGGCACTGATCCGTCCCATTTCCGGCAGCGGCTCCCTTGCGGTATACGAAAGTCTGCTGGACAGCTACGGTCCGGACAGCACTGCCGGAACCATTGCCAGCGTGCTGCAGGGATCCTCCGAAACCACCTTTTACACCATTGCCCTGTATTACGGCACCTGCGGCATCCGCAACGGCAGACACACCCTGCTGTGCGCCCTGTGCGGAGACTGCACCGCCTTCCTGTGCAGCTGCCTGTGCATCCGGCTGTTCGGATAAAAGCGGCACTGCACAAGCATGCAACGCCGCTTTTATCCACTATTTTTTCAGCATCAGCTCTGCCTCCTGGATCTGATGCTCTCCGATCCGCTGGATCTTCACATCGAACAAAGGGAATTCCACCGGGATATCACAAGCTCCATCCTCCGGGATCCGGCTCAGGGCACCAAACACAAAGCCGCTGAAGGTGTCGAATTCCTCCCCGGGGATCTGAACCCCCAGTGCCTTTTCCAGCTTATGCATCTCCACATTGCCCCGGATCTTCCAACAGTCGCCCTCGCCCCGGATGATCCTGGGCATTTCTGCGTCCGCCTCTTCCCCTTCTGCCGGAAATTCTCCGATCAGCTGTTCGATCAGATCTTTCATGGTTATCACACCGGACATGCCACCGTATTCGTCCACGACAACCGCCATGGCATGGCCGCCGGCTCTCATGTTCCGGAACAGCACATCCGCCTTGATGCGCTCCGGCACAAAATAGGCTGGCTTCACTGCATGCTTCAAAATATTCTCCCGGCTTTTTTCCTCCAGTCGGTAATAATCCGCCACCCGAAGCACACCGGTGATGTCGTCCTTTGAGCCATCGCACACCGGGTACAGCCCGTGCCGGGTCAGACGAATGGATTCTGCCCACTGCTCCGGCGTATCCTTCAGCCACAGAGTATCCACCTCCGTCCGGTGTGTGGCGATCTCTCCGGCGGTCAGATCGTCAAATTCAAACACGTTGTGGATCAGCTCCTGCTCCGCTGCATCAATGGCACCGCTCTGACTGCCTGCGTCCACCATCATGCGGATCTCCTCCTCGCTGATCTCCTCATCCGCCGCTTCCGGATCAATGCCGATCAGCCGCAGCACGCCGTTGGTAGAAGCGGTCAGCAGCCATACTATGGGAGAAAAGATTACGGAAATGCCGCCGATCAGACCGGAAATCCCCAGTGCCAGCTTCTCCGACTTCCGCATGGCGATCCGCTTGGGTACAAGCTCTCCAAAAATCAAGGTAAAATAGGACAGGATCAAGGTGATGAGCACCACTGCAATGGTGTCCAGGGTCTTTTCAGAAACAGGCACTCCCAAAGAAAGCAGCCAGCTCACCAGTCCGTCTGAAAAGTTATCTGCCGCAAATGCACTGCCCAGGAATCCGGACAACGTGATGGCAACCTGGATGGTGGCAAGGAACTTCGCCGGCTGCCGGGTCAGCTTCATAAGCCGGGAGGCCTTCTTGTTTCCCTGCTCGGAAAGCTTGGCAAGCTTTGTTTCGCTGACGGACAGCACAGCAATCTCCGCACTGGCAAAAACGGCGTTCAGTCCGATCAAAAGTGCCTGTAACAGTAACATCCATATGACTTCACTCACAAACAATACCTCTTTCTCATGTGTTCTGTGTTTTCTGCTCGCCGGAGAAGATCACGTTGGAGTATGCGGTTTTGGTGCTGACCCCGTGCAGCCTGCCGATCTTCCCGGACAGGGCACTGATGCAGTCCTGGGGCGCATCCACTGCAATGCTGATCACGTTAATGTGCTTTTGCCGGTAGGGAATGCCCATTCTGCCGATGATGTAAGCACTGTACTCGTGGAGAATGCCGTTGAGAGCATCCACCGCCCCCGGATCCTCCACAATGATCCCGATCAAAGCCACCCTTGTATCCATATGTACCTCCTTTGGCTGATGATACCGCCCCTATTATAGCATACTTGCAACAGGTTTGCAATCAAAACGTATGTTTTTGCTTCGTATATCTTGACAGAACGTTCAGTGCATGGTATAATTTTTTGTTGGATTTTGTCGAATATTCTGTTATCCTGTACAAAAACCCGGATTCTTTTGCAGGCTTACAAATATTTGCACATCATTGTGTTAAAGGAGCTGAAACATGGACTCGTTCAACCAAATCGTCAAACTGGTGGATGACTATGTATGGGGCGTTCCCCTGATCGTACTCATTCTGGCATGCGGACTGCTGCTCACATGCCGAACCCGTTTTTTACAGGTTTCCAAGCTTGGCGCGGCACTCAAGTACATGTGGAAAGAGGAGGAAACCGGACACGGCGAGGTATCCAGCTTTGCCGCATTGTGTACCGCCCTTTCCGCCACCGTGGGCACCGGAAACATCGTTGGTGTCGCCACCGCCATTGCCGCAGGCGGACCCGGAGCACTGCTGTGGATGGAGGTTGCCGCATTCTTTGGCATGGCCACCAAGTATGCAGAAGGACTGCTGGCCATCAAGTACCGTGTCACCGACAGCCGGGGCAACATTCTGGGCGGCCCCTTCTACTACATTGAAAACGGTATGGGCAACCGCTGGAAGTGGCTGGCAAATCTGTTTGCCATATTCGGTCTGCTTGCCGGGCTTATGGGCATCGGCACCATCACCCAGATCAACGGCATTACCTCTGCGGCAAACAATTTCTTTGACCCGGATCAGGTGCACACCTTCCAGATCTTCGGCCAGACCTATACCTGGACTACCATGATCACCGGACTGCTCATTACTCTGTGCGTGGCGCTGATCGTCATCGGCGGCATCAAGCGCATTGCCGCTGCATCCGAGCTGATCGTCCCCTTTATGATCGTCGCATATGTGGTCAGCTGTCTGATCATCATCTTCACCCATGTGACTGAAATCCCCGCCGCCATTGTCACCATTGTGAAAAGTGCCTTTGGTCTGCGTCCCATTGCAGGCGGCGCAGCTGGCATCTCTATTGTACTGCTTTCCATGCGCAACGGTATCGCACGGGGCATTTTCTCCAACGAGGCCGGCCTTGGCTCTGCACCCATTGCGGCAGCCGCAGCAAAAACAAAGGAACCGGTTCGCCAAGGACTTGTTACCATGACGGGCACCTTCATTGATACCATCATCGTCTGCACCATGACCGGTCTGTCCATCGTCATGGCGGGCAGCTATGCAAAGGATCTGAAGGGCGTTGCCATTACCACTGACGCCTTCCGGTATGGACTGCCCTTCCCGGAAAAGGTATCCGCATTCATTCTGATGGCATGCCTGGCAGTATTCGCCTTCACCACCATTCTGGGCTGGAACTACTACTCTGAGCGCTGCCTGGCGTATTTGACCGGCTCCAATAAGACAGCTGCCATGCTGTTCCGTTTGCTCTACGTGGCTGCTGTATTCATCGGCCCCTATCTGACCGTAGAAGTTGTCTGGAACCTGGCAGACATCTTCAACGGACTGATGGCAATCCCAAATGTGACTGCGCTGATTTATCTGTCCGGAGTAGTATCCTCAGAAACGAAGGATTACTTGAAACGCTTAAAGGCAGGTAAAGTGCCAGAAGACGCCTAAGCGCACACTCAGGAAATACAAAGCGGTGTATCCAAAAGATACCCCGCTTTTTGTGTCCATCCCCTGTAATTACCGATCCAGCATCTTTTCCAGCATCACCGGATTCAGCTGATTGACTGTTTGCAGCTTTCCATGATAGAACACGGCAAAATTGTTGAACACGCCGGGCAGATTTTTCGCCTTTACAAGGGTATCTACCAACACGAAGGTTGCAGGAATCCGGTGAGCCGTACAGTAAGCCTTGAGCTTTTCCACCCGTTCCAGGATAAAGGGGCACTGCATGTCGTAATAGATCACCAGCTTTTGCTCCGGGATCTCCGGGTGATGCACCTGGGGCGCAAATCGGGGCTTTGAGCCATCAAAGGACATGGCAAGCAGCTGATACCCGTTTTCTGTCTGATCCACCGTCTGAAATCCAAACTGCTTTGCAAAGCTCTGATCCAACAGCCACGCCTTCTGCTTATCTGCTCCCAGTATGCAAATTCCGGACTTTGCCTTGGATTGGGCATCGAAAATGCAATATTCCATCAACGCATGCCCATAGCCGTGATGCTTCAGCGCTCCATCCACCCACAGGCAGTAAATGTACAAGAAATTTTCACCCAGAATCGGCACCCAGGCACGCTCCAAAGGCGCATACTCAATGAATGCGCAGCCCTTGGCATCCAGCTTCCGGAACATATGTCCCTCCGGCAGTCTGGCAGCTAGCCAGCGCCGTTTCGCCTCCACACCGGGATGCTGTGCTTTTTGCCGGATGATGCAGCACAGATGCTCCTGCATCAGGTTCCCGGGCGACAGATTGATATACTCCCCACCCAATCATTTAACCTCCTTGATTATTTAAGTGTACTTGCATTATACGCCAGATCCGGACAATTGTCAAGAAAAAAGCGCACAGAATATCCTGTGCGCTTTTTGAGGTGCACTGCACAAAAAACTGCCCAGTGCTCCCGTGATTATTTCAGCATGGAAATAGCGTCCCGAATGGTTTTTTCCATGGCTTCCTTGCCGTATTTGTCAACCTCTGTCCGGTTCTTTTCTCCGTGGGTCAGACAGCCTGCACCACCGATGCAGCCTCCCACGCATGCCATACCCTCAATAAAGTTGGCATCCAGCCGGTTGACCTTTTTCTTCAGCAGAGCCTGACGACATTCTTCAATGCCATCGCAGGCGCAGGCCTTCAACTCAAAATTGGTAATACCATTTTCCTTCAAGCCCTCTGCCACCGCATCTGACAAGCCGCCGCACCGGGCAAAGATCCGGCCAAAGTAAGAGGCATTGTCCAGCACATCCTCCTGTAGCTGGGTAATGTCGATATCCCGGCTGTCGAACAGCGCTTGCAGTTCCTCAAAGGTCATTGCCTCATCCACATAGGGACGGACGGATTCCTTGCGCACTTCCGCCTTTTTTGCAGTACAGGGGCCGATGAATACCACCTTACAGGGAGCATCCTCATGCTCCTTGAGGTACTTGGAGATTGCCGCCATAGGCGACAGATTGTGGGACACATAAGGGAGAAGGTCGGGGAAGGATTTCTCAATATAGTCCACAAACGCCGGACAGCAGGAACTGGTCAAAAATCCCTTTTCTGCAAGCTCCTTGCATTCTGCGTCTGCCACCATATCTGCGCCCAGCGCAGCCTCCACCACCGTGTGGAAACCCAGCTCCTTGAGCCCGGATACCACCTGACCCAGCTTTGCATAGGTGAACTGGCTGGAAATGGAGGGAGCAACCACTGCGAACACCTTGTAATTCTTGTTGTGATCGCTCTTTTTGATCATATCAATCACATTGAGAATGTAGGATTTGTCCGTAATGGCGCCAAAGGGACACTGATACACACAGGCACCGCAGGAAATACACTTATCATTGTCAATGGCTGCCGCTTTGTTCTCGTTCATATGCAGCGCCTTGATCTTACATGCATTTTCACAAGGACGTCTCCGGCAGTTGATGGCAGTATAGGGACATACCTTGGCACAGGCACCGCAATTTTTGCACTTGGACTTGTCAATATGCGCAACGTGCTGATAATCAAAGGTGATGGCGCCGAACCGGCATACATCCTCGCATCTGTGAGCCAGGCATCCCCGGCAGGCATTGGTGACCTCATATCCACCCATAGGGCATTCATCGCAGGCAATCTCAATGACCTGGATCACGTTGGGATTTTCCTCATCGCCCCCCATTGCCAGCTTGACACGCTCCCCCAGAATTGCCCGCTCCTTGTATACACAGCAACGCATGGTAGGCGTATTGCCCGGCACGATGATCTTCGGAATATCCAGCAAATTGTCCAGCAGAGTATCGTTCCATGCCTGCCGGGCAACCTCCCGAAGCACCTTGTACTTTAGATGCTGCACCTTGGTATCAAATTTTCGCATACTTATCCTCCCTTAGAAATGACCGTCCCAGACTGCTTCTTCAGGCCTTGTGCAGAATGTGCTCCTGAAAAAATGCAGCAGCGGTGTCCGGCGTGACAGAGTAAAACTGATCGTCCAGTGTTACGCACACGCCCTGCTGGCACTTGCCCATGCAAAAGGTTCCTGTCAGCTCCACACGATCCCCCAGCTGATGCTCCGCAACCAGCTTCTGCAGCTGCTCCACCACCTGGTGAGATCCCTTAATGTGACAGGAGGAACCAATACAAACGGTTACTTTCATGCTTCTCCCCTTACGCCTTCTGGGCAGCAGCCCGGTCAGCAGCCTCGTCCAGCTTCTTGTTGCGGAAATACAGCCCAACGTCAACAGAGATTTCAATGAAGTTCAGCACATAGAAGAAGAAGCTCAGGAAGAACAGGAAGCCTTCGCTGCCGGCATCCAGCTGAATAAACTTTCTTGCAATACCGCAGGCATAACCGATCAGCAGGAACACCTCAAAAAACAGGCTCTTGCCCTTGGCGGTACGGGAAACGATGGACTTACGGATGGAGATCGGCCAGGACAGACCAAAGCAGAAGATTGTCAGCGCCTCAAGCAGATCGGAAATCATAGCTGTATTCATAAAATATTACGACCTTTTCTTATTTTTGATACCGGTAATCCGGCAGGAGCTTCGGAGAAACAGCGTCTGTGCTGATGCCGGCAGCCTCACGCTCAGCATCAAACCTTGCAATGTGCTCCAGCGTCAGCTTGCCAACCTTTGTATCCTTTGCAGCAGCGGCAGCATTCTGACCGGCGCTGCGTCCGAATACGATGATGTCCAGCAGGGAATTGCCCATCAGACGGTTCTTGCCGTGGATACCGCCAACAGCCTCACCGGCTACAAACAGATTCTCCACGTTGGTGGTCATGCCGTTCACGTTGATGTCCAGACCGCCGTTCTGGTAGTGCAGGGTGGGATAAACCAGAATCGGCTCCTTCCGGATGTCAATGCCATAGCTTGCAAACATACGCATCATGGCAGGGATCCGCTTTTCGATGGTACCCTCTCCCCCGATCTTCTCAATCATGGGTGTATCCAGCCATACTGCCAAACCACTGCCAGTGTCAACACCCTCTGCATGGTCAGAACACTCCCTAATAATGGAAGCGGCAGCCACATCACGGGTCTCCAGCGGGTGCATGAACACCTTGCCGTCCCGGTTTACAAGCTTCGCCCCCAGAGAACGCACCTTCTCGGTGACCAGTGCGCCGAAGATCTGCTGGGGGAATGCGGCGCCAGTGGGGTGATACTGGAGGGTCTCCGCATACAGCAGCTTTGCGCCTACACGATAGCCCAGCACCAGACCATCCGCAGTTGCGCCGTAGTGATTGGAGGTGGGGAAGCCCTGGTAGTGCATACGACCCGCACCGCCGGTTGCAATGATAACGGTCTTTGCCCGTGCAACCATCAGCTCCTTGGTCTCCATGTTCATCAGAACTGCGCCGGCAGCCTTGCCGTTCTCATCCAGGATCAACTCAATGGCAGCAGTGAAATCCACCACCGGGATGCCCCGGTTCAGAACCTCATCCCGCAGGGTGCGCATGATCTCAGCGCCGGAGTAATCCTTTGCCGCATGCATTCTCTTTCTGGAGGTACCGCCCCCGTGGGTGGTAATCATCGTACCGTCCGGTGCCTTATCAAATTCTACGCCCAGATCGTTAAGCCAATGAATGGCCTCCGGTGCATCGCAAACCAGCTTCGCCAGCAGCTCCCGCTTTGCGGCATAGTGACCGCCGCCGAATGCGTCCACAAAGTGAATGGCAGGAGAATCGTTGGGCTTGTCAGCAGCCTGGATACCGCCCTCTGCCATCATGGTGTTGGCGTCGCCGATCCGCAGCTTGGTGACGATCATGGTCTTTGCGCCTGCATTGTCCGCTTCAATGGCAGCAGATGCACCTGCGCCGCCGCCGCCGATGATCAGCACATCCACATCATACTTCACATTGTCCAGATCCACGTCCTTAGCCTGAATCCGGCTGTGAGCCTGGAGCATTTCGCAAAGCTCGTGGGGCACGGATTCCCCCTTGTTGGGGCCGATCTGCAGTGTGGCAAATTCACTCTTTTTGTAATCCGGATGGTATGCCGCCAGCAGATCTTCCTTCTCCTGTGCGGTCATGCGCGCCGGCTCATATGCAATATTCGCTTCTCTTGCAGCTTCCACTGCCTTCAGAGATTCCTGAAATTCCTTTGAATACATAACAGCGCCCCCTTACTTTTCAATCTCACGGTTGTTGTAAAGCTCTTTGATCTCCTCAATGGGCTTCTGCATCAGGGATTCGATCAGCTCTGTGAAGGTACCGTCCTTGATCTCCTTGATCCGATCCTCCAGATGCTGGGTCTTGGGGGCTAAGTACTTGCCGTTGAGCCGGCGAGCCAGCATAGCTACCTGGGGATGGGAGATCCCGGCAGGACAGCGGGAGGAGCATACGCCGCACATTACGCAGTCGAAGGATTCCTCAGCACACTTGTCAAATTCGCCCCGCTGTGCATATGCAATATACTGCATGACGTTCAAGCTCTGGGTGCAGCTCTTGGTGCAGGCATTGCAGCCAACACAGGCGTAGATCTCCGGATACAACTGCATCATGATCTGCTCGGTGGGCTTGATCTTTTCCATATCGTAAACCTGCTTGACCAGCGGGAAAAAGGGCAGCGTTGCCACATACATATCGTTCTCCACCTTGGTCTGGCAAGCAAGACAGGTTTTCAGTTCCCGGTCACCCTTGATCCGGTAGATTGTAGCGCATGCGCCGCAAAAACCATTCCGGCAGCCGCAGCCCCGTACCAGCTGATATCCTGCATACTCCATGGCACGCATGATGGTCAGATTGTCCGGAACGCTGTACTGCTTACCGAAGAGGTAAATATTCACCATATTCTCCATTGCAATGTTCCTCCTGATTAATATTCATCCGGCAGCTCATCGATCTCGTCGCACCGGAACACCGGTCCGTCCTTGCAGACATACTTTGCGCCGATGTTGCAGCGGCCGCACTTGCCGATGCCGCACTTCATGCGAAGCTCCATGGTGGTGTAGACCTGGGTCTTGTCAAAGCCCAGCTCCTGCAAGCCAGCCAGGGTAAACTTGATCATGATGGGGGGACCACAAAGCACTGCGATCTTGTCGGTGGAAAAGCCCAGTTCCTTGACGTAGTTGGGCACGAAGCCAACGTGGCCGTCCCACTCCGGCTGCTCCCGGTCAATGGTCAGATATACGTTGACGCCCGTATCCTTTGCCCACTCGTCAATGATTTCCTTGTAGTCCACCAGATCCTGCATGCTGCGGGAGCCGTAAACGATGTCGATCTTGCCGTACCGATCCCGGTAATGGCGGCAGTAGTTGATGACGGAGCGCAGAGGCGCCAGACCGATACCACCGGCAATAAACAGCATGTCGTGTCCGGCGAAATCCGTATCCACCGGGAAGGGTCTGCCGTAGGGTCCCCGGATGGTGATCTGCTGCCCTACCTCCATGGAGTGGAGCCATTCGGTCACGCATCCGCACTTTTTGATGGAAAATTCCATAAACTCTGTATTGGTAGGAGAGGAGGTAATGGAGAACATCGCCTCACCTACGCCCGGAATGGACAGCATCGCACACTGTCCGGGCTTATGCTCAAACGCCTTTTTCCCCTCCGGTGTTACCACCCGGAAGGTCTTTACATCCGGCGTGTCGATCCGGATATCGGTTACAACGCCCACTACAGGAATAAGCGGCTCCTTGATATCAGTCATTGACGCTGCCTCCTAACTTCTTCATCACCTTGACAATGTTCATCTGGATCGGGCATTTTGCCAGACAGCGACCGCAGCCGACGCAGGAGAACATTCCGTCATTGTTGGTGGGATAGTATACCAGCTTGTGCATAAAGCGCTGACGGAAGCGCTCCAGTTGAGTCAGTCTGGGCTGACCGGCGGACATTTTGGTAAAGTCCGAATACATGCAGGAATCCCAGCAACGGAACCGCTTGACCCCGTGACCGGTGTTGAAATCCTTGATGTCGTAGCACTGACAGGTGGGACAAACAAAAGTACAGGTGCCGCATCCCAAACAGGTAGCGGACAGCTCCTTCCACTCGGGCGCATCAAAGAACTTGCTGGTGGTGCCTGCCCCAAACCCATCGGTTTTCAGTCCCGCCAGAGGCAGCTTTGCAAGATGTGTCCGGGTCTGTGCCTTCTGCGCTTCCACCGGAGCGGTATCCGCATCCTCTGTCAGGCAGGTCAGACTCTCCAGCAGAGCATTGCCCTTTTCAGACTTTGCGTCCAGGTACAGAGCATCCGCCGTCTTATAGCAGACCACATCCCCCTCCGGCTCCGCAGCGTCAATGCCGAAGGTGCCGCAGAAGCAGGTCTCCTGGGGTCTGGTGCATGCCAGGGACAGGATGATACCATGCTCCCGGCGGTTCTTGTAATAGGAATCCACAGGCTCTGCAAGGAAAACTCTGTCCAGAACCTCAAAGCTCTTCACGTCACAGGCCCGCACGCCGAACAGCACGAAATCCTCGCACTCACTGCGGGTGTCGATGACTTCAATGTTCTTGCCCTCCACCTTGAAATCCATCAGATTTTCGGTCTGGGGGAAGAAGAAATCCTTGGCGCTTCTCACCGTATTCAGGGCGTCGGACAGCACTGCGCCCTGCTGCCACTTGGTATATTTTGCACCAGCCTTGGTATCCGTGGGCAGATACAGGGTCTTTGCAGACGCAATCTCTGCAAACAGCTGATCCAGCTGATTCAACGCAATTTTACGCATGCTCGCCACCCCTTTCCACTGCTTCGCCCGGCTCCAGATCGTCGGTTCTGTAGTTTACGATGGGGGCACGGCTGCCAACCTCTGCGCCAGCCTGGTAGTCCCCGTAGAAGTTGTCAATATCCTTGATGAACTTCCGGTTCAGCAGGTGCAGCGGAATATGCTGGGGGCAGACACGGGAACACTCGCCGCAGTCGGTGCAGCGACCAGCCACATGGAATGCCCGGATAATGTGGAACATCTGTTCCTCAAAGGAGGTTGCCGGTGCCTTATTCTCCACACCGGACTGGGGATTATCAAACACGCACTTTTCACAGGTACATGCGGGACATACATCACGACAGGCATTGCAGCGGATGCACCGGGACAGCTCACCCTGCCAGAAGGCATAGCGCTCATCCGGGGTCATGCGCTCGATCTGCTCCACCTCATCGAATCTGTGGCAGTCCAGCACTTCCCCGTCGGAGCCAAGCAACTCGTCATAGGCAACATGCTTCCTGGACTTGCAATTGACGCACCGATCCGGCAGCAGCTCTGCCCGATCCAATGTTACGGTGCCGTCATACAGGGTTTCCACTGCAACCTTGTCCGGATCCTCCGTATGAACACGGAGGATGCCCTCTGCGCCGGAGCGGAGTTTTGCCACATCCAGCATGCCGTTGCAGCCAACGCCTACCGCATAGACCTTTTCCCGGTCGAAGCGATGCTCTGTCAGCAGCTGATTGAAGCTATAGGTATCACAGGGCTTGAGGAATACCAGGATCTTGTTTTCGCTTTTCCCTGTTTCTGATACCAGATATTTTGAAAAATTCGCACCGCAGAAATCATTCCAGACGAAATCCTGTTCCAGTTCTTCGCTAGTGTGGAATACAGCGGGCGTAATATCGTAATCGAATTCTCCGGCCTTCCAACCGAGTACACGATCCACTGTGCCGTTTTTCAGCAGTTCGGAAGCCTTGGATACGAGAACTTCACGTTTTACTTCTTGCATCGCAGATCCTCCAGTCTCTTGTTTTCACCAAGCGCCGCAACGGTCTTGGCAAAGTCGTTCATGGTGGCAGCAAACTTTGCGCCCTCAGCTGCGCTAACCCATTCTACACGGGTGCGCTCCTTCTCGATGCCCAGGTAGTCCAGCATGGAGAACAGCAGAGCCATACGGCGGCGTGTATAGTAGTTGCCGGATGTATAGTGACAGTCCCCGGGATGGCATCCGCAAAGGATCACCCCGTCCGCACCTCTCTGAAAGGCACGGAGAATGAACATGGGATTGACACGGCAGGAACAAGGTACACGGATGATCTTGATGTTGGCGGGATAGTTCAAACGATTGTTCCCGGCAAGATCTGCACCGGCATAGGAGCACCAGTTGCAGCAGAAAGCCACGATCAGGGGCTGATACTCGTTTACTTGCATATTGCGTCCACCTCCGCCATAATTTGTTTATTTCTGAAGCCTCTCAGATCCATTGCGCCGGACATGCAGGCAACAGTACATGCACCGCAGCCCTGGCAGACCGCCTCATTGACGGACGCCACACGTCGAACCTTCGTGGTTCTGTCGGGCATTCTGAATTCCTTCTCCACATAGGTGATGGCACCGTAGGGGCAAACCTTCTCACAGGTGGAGCAGCCGTTACACATCATTTCATCTGAATGGGCAATGCAGGGATTGCCGGTGAGCTTATCCTTGCATAGCAGACCAATGACCTTGGATGCAGCAGCGCCTGCCTGGGAAACCGTCTCCGGAATATCCTTCGGGCCCTGACAGGTACCGGACAGGAATACACCGGCTGTCGGGCTTTCTACCGGACGGAGCTTGGGGTGGGCTTCGGTGAAGAAATCGTTGGTATCCATGCTGGCAGTCAGCATGGTTGCCAGGGGACGGGCGGACTTATCCGGCTCAATGGCAGCAGCCAGAACCACCAGATCCGCATCAATGTGGAGCTGCTTGTTATCCAGCAGATCAGAAGCCTGAACATGCAGCTTCTTCCCCTCCGGCGTTACCTTTCCAACCATGCCCTTGATGTAGTGGACACCGTATTCCTCTACGGCACGGCGGTAGAATTCGTCAAAGTTCTTGCCAGGCGTACGCACGTCAATGTAGAACACATACACGTCCGTATCCGGATACTTGTCACGGATCAGCATAGCGTGCTTTGCAGTGTACATACAGCAGATCTTGGAGCAGTATTCCTTGCCCTTTTCTGCGCATGCGGAGCACCGGGAACCAACGCACTGCACCAGCACGATGGTGTGAGGATGCTCATGGTCGGAGGGGCGCAGCAAAGTACCCCCTGTGGGACCCGCAGCATTCATCAGACGCTCCAGTTCCAGAGAGGTGATGACATCCTTGGACTGGGAGTATGCAAACTCGTCAAACTTTTCCATAGAGATGGGATTAAAGCCGGTGGCAACCACAATGGCACCGTACTTTTCCTCCACAAACTCGTCCTTTGCCTTATAGTCAATGGCGCCGGCGGTGCACACCTTGGAGCAGACGCCGCATTTGCCGGTTTTCAGCATGGTGCAGTAGTTGGGATCAATGGTCGCAACCTTCGGCACAGCCTGTGCAAAGGGGATGTAAATGGCACGGCGGTTGTCCATGCCCAGATTGAACTCATTGGGCACTTTTTTCTGGGGACACTTTTCGGTGCATGCGCCGCAGCCGGTACATACATCCTCCTTGACGTAACGAGCCTTCCGCTTGATGGTCACATCAAAGTTGCCCACAAAGCCCTTCACATCGGTCACTTCAGAGTAGGAGAAGATACGGATCTTCTCGTTCTGTGCCACATCCACCATTTTCGGGGTCAGAATGCAGGCTGCACAGTCCAGGGTGGGGAATGTTTTATCCAGCTGTGCCATCTTGCCTCCGATGGTCGGCTTGGTTTCCACAATATCCACCGGGAACCCTACGTCTGCAATATCCAGCGCCGTCTGGATGCCGGCAATACCGCCGCCGATAACCAGCGCACGCTTGGTAACCGGGCTTTCGCCAGGGGTCAGAGGCGCATTCAGGTTCACCTTTGCAACCGCAGCCTTTGCCAGGATGATCGCCTTTTCTGTACCGATGGGCATCTCCTTGTGTACCCAGGAGCACTGCTCACGGATGTTGGCGATCTCCACCATATAGGGATTCAGTCCGGCTGCTGCCGCAGTCTTGCGGAACGTAGCTTCGTGCATACGGGGAGAGCAGGAGCAAACCACAATGCCGGTCAGCTTGTTGTCCGCAACTGCCTGCTTGATCATTTCCTGTCCCGCCTGGGAACACATATACTGATAATCGGTGGAGAAAACAACACCGGGTTCATTCTTGATCGCCTGTGCAACCGCCTTCACATCCACCGTACCGGCAATGTTCGTACCGCAGTGACAGACAAAAACTCCAATTCTCTGCATGGTCGTTTCTCCTTTCCTACTTAGAATACTTACGCATAGCACTCATCAGCGCCTGCTGGGGCATATCCTCGTCCACCAGCGCCGGAATATCGTTGGCAGTCATATGGTTTGCGCCCTTTTCACGAATCACGGTAAGCCGCAATGCCTCCACCAGCTTTGCCGGCTCCACACCCCGGGGGCATCGATCCACGCATGCAAAGCAGGACAGACACTTATAAATGGAGTCGGACTGCATCAGCGCCTCGATCTCCCCATTCTCTACCATATATACGAACTGGTGGGGATGGTATTCCATCTCGTCATAGGACGGGCAGGTGCCGGAACATTTGCCGCAGCGCATGCACTTGCGGGGATTGACACCGCTCATGCGGAGGATCTGCTCCTTCCGGCGTTCATCTTTATTCAGCATAGGTATCCTCCTTTACGCCCAGCGCTTCTGCCAGCAGTTCAGTGAAGTAAACCACCGGAACCGGACTGCCGTTCTTCACCAGATTATACTTGCACAGCGGACAGGCGGTCACCATCAGCTCCGCCCCCTGGCTTGCAGCATTCTCGCTGACTGCATTGCTCTTTTTCTTTGCGGACGCAGGATCCTCCAAAGCTACATAGCCGCCGCAGCACTCGTTGCGCAGTGCATAGATCACAGGCTCTGCGCCCAGTGCCCGGATCAGATCCTCCATGATCTGAGGATTCTCCACATCGTCGAACTGCATCACCTTGCCGGGGCGCAGCAGCAGACAGCCGTAGTATGCGGCGATCTTTTTGCCGGTCAGAGGCTTTACCACTGCCGCCTTGATCTTGTCAAAGCCGACCACATCCCGCAGCAGCTCCAGGTAATGATACACCTGGGTCTCCCCTGCATAGGGGGCAGCAGGGTTGGGATCCTGTGCCATGTAACGGTTGACCTTTGCAGCAAAGTCCGCATCATTCTGCATGGCATAATTGGTCTGCTTGATCACATTGTGACAAGCCGAACAAACCGTAACCAAAGGCTGCTCCGCATCTCTTGCTGCTGCAAGGGCACGGACGCTGGACAGTTTGGACGCAATCTCGTCCTTTGCGCTGACGAATACGCCACCGCAGCACTGCCAGTTCTCGATCTCACACAGCTCTACGCCAAGGATCTCGGCGCACTTCCGTGCATAAAAATCAAGCTGCTTTGCCTTTGTACGGAGGGTACAGCCCGGAAAATAACTAACTTTCATCCTTTACCTCCAATACTGCCCGAACTCAGACCATCTGCTCGGGATGGAATACCTCGTCAAACCGCTCTGCTGTCAGGAATCCCAGTTCTACGCATGCTTCCTTCAGAGAGATATTGTCCTTGAATGCCTTCTTTGCTGTCTTTGCTGCATTCTCATAGCCGATGTAGGGGTTCAGCGCTGTTACCAGCATCAGAGAATTATGCAGATTGTGATACATCTTATCCTTGTTTGCGGTAATGCCCACTGCGCAGTTCACGTTGAAGGATACGATGGCTTCCGCCAGCAGCCGAGCGGACTGGAGGAAGTTGTATGCCGCAACCGGCATGAATACATTCAGTTCAAAGTTGCCCTGGGATGCTGCCATGCCAACTGCCACGTCGTTGCCCATTACCTGTACAGCAACCATGGTGACAGCCTCACACTGGGTAGGGTTTACCTTGCCGGGCATAATAGAGGAGCCGGGCTCATTTTCCGGAATGTGGATCTCGCCCAGACCATCCCGGGGACCGGATGCCAGCCAGCGTACATCATTTGCGATCTTCATCATATCGCAGGCAGTTGCCTTGATGGCGCCGTGTGCAAATACCAGCTCATCCTTAGAAGTCAGCGCATGGAATTTGTTTTCAGCAGTGATAAAGGGCTTGCCGGTCAGCTCCGCAACCTTCTTTGCCACCAGCTCGGAGAATCCGGCAGGCGCATTCAGACCGGTACCCACTGCGGTGCCCCCCAGTGCCAGCTCATGCAGGGGCTTCACTGCCAGCTTCAGCAGCTCCACATCCTTTTCCAGGCTTGCACGCCAGCCGGAGATTTCCTGGCTGAACTTGATGGGAGTCGCATCCTGCAAATGGGTTCTGCCGGACTTGACTATGCCCTCGTTTTCCGCTTCCAGACGGCGGAAGGTTTCGATCAGGGTGCCCACTGCCGGCAGCAGCTTATCTTCAATGGCGAGCACTGCGGAAATGTGCATAGCGGTGGGAAATGTGTCGTTGGAGGACTGGCTCATATTGATGTCATCATTGGGGTGGCAAAGCTTTTCGCCGGCGATCTGGTTTGCCCGGTTTGCAATGACCTCGTTGGCGTTCATGTTGGACTGGGTGCCGGAACCGGTCTGCCATACCACCAGGGGGAAATGATCGTTGAGGGATCCGGAGATCACCTCATCGCATGCCTGAGAAATAGCAGCCAGCTTCTGGGCAGTCATCTTTTCCGGCTTCAGTTCAGCGTTCGCCAGAGCAGCCGCCTTCTTGAGAATGCCGAAAGCGTGGGTGATCTCCCGGGGCATGGTTTCAATGTCCACACCGATCTTGAAATTCTGGTGACTCCGCTGGGTCTGTGCAGCCCAAAGCCGATCAGCCGGAACCTTCATTTCTCCCATAGAATCGTGTTCAATCCGATATTCCATCGTGAAAATACCACCTTTATCTTAAATTTCCAGATTCTTGATTACATCCTTCAGCGTATCCGCACTCAGCCGCAGCTTTGCAACTTCCTCATCAGTCAAAGGCACATTCACCTTTCCACGGATCCCATCGTCGCCTACCAGATTCAGCGTACTCAGACAGACGTCATCAATGCCATATTCCCCGTGCATCATGCTGGAAACAGTCATTGTGGTATCCACGCCGCCCAGCAGGCACTTGCAGATGTGGCATACGGAAATAGAAACCGCATAGAAGGTGGCACCCTTCCGGGCAATGACTCTGCCACCGGACTTTCTGACATACTGCTCAATGTCCACAAAATCCAGCTTGGGCTTTTCGATGCCGGGTGTGGTGATCAGCTTGTCGCACTCCAGGATCGGCACGTTGGAAATGTTGGCAACGGACCAGGGAATGAAGGAGGAGTCCCCATGCTCACCGAATACATATGCGTGTACATTGCTCTGGCTGATGTTGTAGTACTCAGACAGTCTTGCACGCAGACGGGCAGTATCCAGAATCGTACCGGAACCGATGATCCGGTTTTCCGGCAGGTCGGAGAACTTGTGGAATGTGTAGGTCAGAATATCTACCGGATTACTTACTATAATATAAGTAGCGTTGGGTGCATGTCTGGTAATTTCCGGGATAATGCTCTTGGTAATGTTGACATTGGTCTGCGCCAGCTCCAGACGGGACTGACCAGGCTTTCTTGCAATACCGGATGTCAGGATCACAATGTCTGAATCCTCTGCATCCACATAGCTGCCTGCGTAAATGGAGCAGGGGCTGCAGAAGGGGGTGCCCTGTCTGATATCCAGCGCTTCGCCCAGAGCCTTTTCGCTGTTGATATCAATCATGACGATTTCGGACGCCATTCCCATAATGGCCAGAGAGTACGCAATGGTGGAACCAACGCTGCCGGTTCCGATGATGGAGATTTTGTTCATAAGTACACACCTTCCCAATAATACATATCGTGAATATTATAACACACTTCGACAGAATATGCAATCACTAATTTTTCATATGAAGCCATGCCGAAGTGTATATGTGCCGCAAATGCCGGTTTTGCGACATTTCCACTGGATCAGCACAGGAAAGAGATGCAGGATCCCCCCCTAATACAGCATTTTGCTTCGTCGCAAGCACGATGATTTCCAATCTCTTCAAGCCTAAGTAGAAACAACACACAGCAAAAAGAGGCGCAGATTACACCCCCTTTGCTGTCCGTTGAGCTTTGTGCGGTATTGTCCTAGCGTATTTGATACGCTTTTGCACCGTGTGCGTTGAGACTGACCGTCAAGCTGCTGTCTATTGTACTTTCCTCCCCCGACCAAAGCTCCATTGCCGTGGAGGCATGCTCGATCTCAAGGTCACGCAGCTGGATTTCAATCGTCCCGTTGTGATCCCCCACATTGAAAACCGCCGCATACTGTCCGCCCTCTGCGCATACAGCTGTCCAGAGGATATACTCGCTGCCGCCAATCACTCTCCGCCATACCTGGTGTGCATGTCTTGCCATTTGATGCATGGCAAGCACCGCTTCATTTGTAACAAGCGCCAGCGTAAACGCATCAAAGCCCGTCAACTCCCCTCCGAGCATAAGCGGCGAACGAAAGATGCTCCAGAGGGTAAGCATTGTGATCTGCTCTTCCTTTGTGAATTTGGTTCTGTTTTCCTTACTCCACACCTGATTGATCGGGCCGATGGGCAGCATGTCTGCGTCAGGCCAATGCCCAGGTCCCGAATGGGTACACCACTTTTCCGCACGTTCAAACATGGCATAAAGCAGCTCCCATTGATCCCAGAAATCATCGGTGATCCGCCACATATTCGAGACCTGCTTATAAAGCTCAGCCTTTTCCAAAAGCGCAGGGCCGGGCGAAAGACTCAGCACCATATCCCGTCCGCAGCCTTTGAGGGCATTGCTCAGCATCACAAGCTCCGCTTCTTCGTGAGGGAGCTCCCGGCAAATATCGTCACACTTGATAAAATCAACGCCCCATGCAGCATACAGCTCAAATATACTATTATAATATGCCTCTGCTCCCTCTTTTTCCGGATCCACGCCGTACATATCCGTATTCCAGCGACAAATGCTTGCGGTTTTTGCGATTTCACGGGCAGTTTTGTCCGTACCCAGAATGCCTGTATTTTGATGAACTGCCTGTCTTGGAATGCCCCGCATGATATGGATCCCGAACTTGAGTCCCAGCCCATGCACATACTCAGCCAGGGGCGCAAAGCCCTTTCCTCCTGCGGAAGAAGGAAACCGGTTTTCGTCCGGGATCAGCCTTGAATAAGCATCCATACAAAGCTCGGTGAACGGGTTGTAAACATGCGTAACGGCTTTGGGTTCATACCATTGAATATCCACAACGATGTATTCCCAGCCGTATTGTTTCAGGTGCTTTGCCATGAATTCTGCGTTTTGTCTTACAATGTCCTCCGTCACAGCTGCGCCGTAACAATCCCAGCTATTCCAACCCATGGGTGGTGTTTTTGCAATCATTTTCTTTCCTCCATTATGAAAACAGCCCTGCATAAGTCCTACAGGGTATAGATCTGCTCAATTGGTATTATATCATTTTCTTTTGCTGTTGTCTATGTAAATTTGGTATCTTCCTGCAAGTGGAATGAAGCAGCCCATTCCAGCCATGCAGAACAGCATGCAAAAAGGCACATCCGCCATACAGACTCTGTACAGCAAATGTGCCTTGCAAAATGTTATGCCCGGGATGCGCAGGCGCATCGGGTCTTTCGATGCTTTGCCCACAATTTCATGATCTGTCCCAATACAACCCCGACCAGCACCGCAGAAAGCGCTGTTCCAATGCCTACGCTCCCCATACTGCGCAATACAATGAGACAGGCCACAAGGGAAATCAGAACCATTGTAATGTCAAACCCCACCTTGACCTTCGGGAATGCAATGCTTGACACATGGGAGACAGCCTGCATGATCCCCTCCCCTGCTAGCGGCATAATATCCGCCGGAAGATAAAAGAAGATACCGACGGCCACCAGCACAATGCTCACCAGAACCATACCGATGCGAACAGCTATATTTTCCGGTGTCGGCGCAAAAGTCATCAGATAATTGCAGAAGGTTGTAAAATAACCAAATACTACGCCAACCGGTATTTGCAGCAGGGACTTTAACTGAAAGCTTTTCCGCAAGATCAGAATCTGAAGCAGTACCAGCACACAATGAAACAGTATGGTTGCCTTCCCCATTTCGATCCCCCAGCACCTGGTCAGCGTGTAGGGAATCGAACTGACCGGTGATACCCCAAGATTGGATTTGACGGATATGGCAATGCCGGCAGTCATGATGAACAGACCGGCAAAATAGCAAATCAACCGATTTGCAAGGGTTCTGGACGCTTCACTTTGTTCCATTCTTTCCTACCACACTTTCCAGATTATTGCACACTTCGGTCAAAAGCCCTTTGACGGTTTCCAGATCCCCCGAATCCATCGTTTCAGAAGCCTGCCGATCATATGCTTCAAAGATCGTGTGCATCTTATCGGCAGCCATTCTTCCGGTCTGGGTCAGGTACACAAATAGGGAACGGCGGTTCCCATGCTCCTGCCTACGCTCAATCAGCTGTTTCTGTTCCATGCGCAGTAAGATGCTCGCCAGAGTCGCCGGCTCTATTTCACAATAAGCGGCAATTGTTTTCTGATCACTTCCCTCATGGCTATAAAGATAATCCAGCACCTTTGGCTGTCCGGAGGACAAACCGATTTTCTGTGCTTCGGCAAAAATACAGCGCTGCATCATGGCATGGGCTTTCATCAGCAGATAGTGAAGACTCTCCATACTTCCTCCAATCAGAATTCTTATAGTTTGCATTCTAATTATATCCGTTCAATTCGTTTTTGTCAAGCATGCAGCAGGATACGGATTGAGAATCTGTATTCTCACTAAAATAGAATGTCTGTCGGTGCATGGAATGCCGCACATTGCTTTCGTAGCGTCACCCTACAAAAAAAATCCCCGAAGCCGTTCCATCGAACAACTTCGGGGATTCTTATTTCAGAAGTCAAAATTCAGCGGGGCATTATCCCTCAATGGCGATATACTTGTGACCCTCCACTTTCTTGGGCTCTGCCTTCGGCACGGTGATATGCAGAACACCGTCCTCAAACTTTGCCGTTACATCCGCTTCCTTCACAGCATCGCCCACATAAAAGCTTCTCTGCATAGCGCCTGCGTAACGCTCCTGACGGATCATTTTGCCTTCTTTGGTTTTTTCATCCTTGTCAAGACCCTTTGCAGCACTGACGGTCAAATACCCATCCTGCAGCTCCAGATTGATCTGATCCTTCTTGAAGCCCGGCAGATCGATCACGATTTCATAGTGGTCATCATGCTCATGCACATCGGTTTTCATAACCTGTGCAGCGTGCTTGCCATAGAGCTTCTTCTCCACATCTCTGCCAAAGTCAGGGAATCTGAAGAAATCATCGAACAAGTTTTCACCAAAAATGCTAGGATACAACATAGGTCAGTCCTCCTTATACTCATCACATGCTTTCATGATTCTGAGCAAGGGCACGGAGGTTCAGCACCGGAATCCTTTGGTGCTGCTCTGTTCCTTTGTTCTGTTTATAGTATAGCACGGAGGATTAGCACTGTCAAGTGGAGAGTGCTAATTTTCACACAGCTTTCATTTTTTCGCAGGATTGTCACATATACTTGGAGCATCCGCTGCCAGAGGGATTCTTGTTGTTATGCGTCAATCAGCAGCATGCGCTTGAGTCGATACAGGTCAGTGCCGTTCAGAGTACCGTTGCCGTCCAGATCTCCAAGCCGTCCATTGGTGACAGTACCGGACTGAATGAGCCATCTTTGCAACATCAGCAGATCCGCAACAGTTACTGCTCCGTCCTCGTTCACGTCTCCTGCAACACCTACGGTGATAACTGCTTTATCCGAGGTGATGTACCCCAATTCATTGAGTGCATCACAATAAACAGTTTCTCCGTCCCAAAACTCAGAAACATTGTACAGCGTCAATGTGCGACCGTTGCTGTTATATTCCAACAGTTCTTCATTATCTATCTGATCCCATTCATAATTGGTAAAAGACCAGCGAAATTCATCTGCATACAAAGTTTCATAAGTAAAAGACGTAGTGCCGCCAGGCGCAACAATCACATTTTTAAGCTGAGATGATTCTGCCGGCGGTTTGACAATAATGTTAAAATATGCTGTATGAGAGGTGACACCGCCATCCTTGCCTTTGATCCATACATGTACCGCTTTGTTCAAAAACCAGGAACTGACACCATAAATCTGAAATGTACTTTCTTCAAAGCTGTTGACGCCAGAGCAGTGTGCCAATACAGTTTCTCTGGAATAGGGCTGCTGCGTTTCATCTTCTACATCAAATATTTCCCATTCATAACGCACGGCACCAATTGCTTCTACAGAGAACCTTGCATCATTGCCCGAAATCAAAGTTACATTCTGAGGTTGTTTCGTGATTATAGGAACTGATTTTTCAATCGTCAGGCGGTTTTCGCCAAATACGAATGCTTCTGTGTTGAGATCAATCACCACACCATTACCCGTGGCCCTCATGCCATTGCTGTTCTTGTCCGGAAGAATGTCTTTCAACGGAAACTTTACGTTGGACCGTATTCCGGCTGTCCCTGAAAATGTCCCGTTGTAGACTGTGATATTCATGTTTTCCATATCAGAAATCACCATTGCCCCCTGTTGGGCTTCTCTGGGATTCCTGCTTTTGAAAGAACCGTTCCAAATAGTAACCTGTCCGGCTGATTGCAGGAACAAGCCCTGCTTTGCTCCGTAAAAGCTACCGCCATATATGGTCAGATCACCAGTGCTATTCATCATAACGGCACAATTCTGGGATTTTGAAGAAGAAGATGTTTTTTCATAGCGGTCGAACTCGCCGTCATGAATCACTGCACTCGCATTGTCTCCAATGTACAATCCAGTATCCAAACTGCCAATATATCCGTTGTTAACTGTTAGCTGTGCATCATTCCGTACAGCAATGCCACAAGCCGTGCCTTCATATCTGCCGCCATTGATAACAGCCGTGCCACCGTCAATCAGAATTGCTGCTCCACGGGTGCTTCCACTGGACGAGAACGAATCAATCATATTGCAGTAATATCCCCCATCGATCTGCAAATTTCCTTCGGAAATGACCATGGGTTGCCCGTAAGCCATACCATCGTAGGGCGTAAAACCGCTCACATTCGTCAGGCGCAGAGTACCATTTTCCCCAACCCGGAACAAGCAGGATGTACGAGCCAAACTACGAAATTGCATATTGTAGTCATTTACTGGAATGCCTGTCAGTTGTGTGCTGAAAATTCGCAGTTTACCCTGCCGGATGTCAAATAGGGCATCATCATACCTACCTGTGTCCCGAATCACACTACAACTATTCAAGTTGATCGTGATGTCAGCATCCGGATCATCCAGAACCAACATATTATCAGTGTCCATGTCTTCTTGATATATCCATGTATTTACAGAAGTTTTCGACTTTAAGGTGATCCACTGCTTTCCGCCCTTAGCGAGTGCCGCCTGCAGTTCTTCGTAACTGGAAACAATGGTCTGCTCAGAAACAACAGGAGCCTTTATAGTATCATATGCATACTCACAAGAATCGCATGTTTTCTTCCAAATGCCTTCCCGAGTTTCTGTTGCACTCTGTTTGCATGTCCATTTTTCAAGCATGCCATAGATGATGCTGTGACTGCGAACGGTATCTACCAGTTTAATTCCACATTCAGGGCATGTTTTCCAATGACTATAATCATCAAATGAGCAACTGGAACTTTCAGTATGCATATGACCACTGGGTGAGCAAATCAGGGAACCTGTGTCAATGTACATCAGGGAATCGTTTATTGTCATGCCAGAGGGCAGGTCTACTGAGCCGCCAAGCTCATCCATAAGATCTTTACAGCTTGTCAGATAGACTGTGTCTGCATTCAGCTTCTGCATTGTTGCAGAATCCACCAGAGTAGCGGTTGCCTCATCATCTATGGATACTGAGACATTTTTGATCATAAAATAGATGCGTTGGTAGTACATTTTCCCGTCTTCAAAGTTATACAGCGTGTTAAAATTCCTACTGTTCACGAACGTATACATCCATTCAATAAACTCTGTGCCATCATCCCACTGTTCCGTATCCTCAACATTTTTCCATTCACACCCCAGATAAGTAAGATCTAAAGAATCATTACTGTCAAAATCTTGCGGTGCCTCCGGCACTTCTCTGACTCTTGGATATGTAATGGTCAGGGAAATGTCATAGTTATTTTCCGCGCTGATCGGCAGACCCTCCGTTCCCACAACACCACACAGCATACCAAAAGATAAAAATAAGCTCAACAGCTGTTTTGCAATTTTTTTCTTCATACTCTTTCCTCCATTCTATTATAGTATACCACTCCGGATCATCTGCCAGAAGCGCTCCCATCCTGCCCGCATGCCCAAGGATCCGCTGCTTTTGGAAGACGCACACCGGTCAGCAGATATTGCTCCCACAAGAACCACTTACCATCCCGACCACGCTGGCGGAGCTTTACCGGGCGTGGACTGTCCGCACCGCCGCAGGGGATGAACAGCTTCATATATCCAGCTTCTTCCTCGGAAAAATGACCGCATTCCACGGTAATTGTGTAGGGCTGTGCCGGCGTGTAGCCATTGTCCGGCGTTGCCCCGGCAAAATAGGTATACGGCAGATAGTCTTTGCCGCCACGGAACCGATCGTTTAGAAATGAGATTTCCTGACCGTTCAGCGGACGGGGTCCTCTGAGCCAGTTGAGCATTTCTATGCCCCTGTTCTTATCAGCTGCATATGCGCAGAGCGCCAGTACCGTCATCACCGCCGTTTGATAGGGCGTACTAAGATTAGCTTCCGGAAACGCCTGCATTTGCGCAAGGTTCTCCGGCAGCGCAGTAAAACGAAAGGTTTCCCGTTGGAATCCAGCAGATTGTGCAGTACCGCCTGCCACCTGCGGTGTGGTGTTCAGACCGTCATAAATAGGCATATTCTCTCTCCTCCCAGCTCTCATCATTGGATCCATGTGCAATTTCTGTCATCCACCCAGCGCCGTCCATGTATCAGTTATGGCATCGTAGGAATAAATCAGATTATCGCATACGCCATAATACAATTCCCGGACAAACTGATCCTCGTGATCCGTACCCAGAGCAAAGATCCAGCATGAGCGCCCATCAATGACCTGAATTTGACCGGTGTATTGCAGAGTCATGCCCAGATTCACATAGGACTGCACCTCGTCCGCTTCTAACAAAAGACCGTATGCAATCATGACATCATCCTGCGTTTCGTTGCCATCCGTATACATGGAAAAATCATAGCAATCCAGATTTTCAAGCCTGCCATCCTTGCCGGAAACCATCGGATTCACAAAAAAGCGCTCGTCCCCCGTCTGAATTGCGATGGATACATTAGAGTGTACCTCACTCATATTGCAATACAGCAAAAAGCAGTCTGTGCCTTTTCCTTTATACAGGGGCTTCTCCGTATGTACGTCGTATGTTCCCTCCTCGTTTACATCCGCCGGATAAACGGATGCACTCCGGTCTTTTCTCGTGGTGACGACTGCATACAGCTCTGCGCCGTCTGCATCGACCAAGGGCGCATCACAGAGAAAGGCATACGCTTCCGCATACGGGCTGCCTTCCAGGAAGATGCGGATCTCCTCCTCCGTCCTCTCAGCACCAACATACCCAATGTACGCAATGCCCGCCTGATAGCCGCTTTCATCAATCCTCTTGCACAAGCCCAGAAGCTGCGGATCCGTTTCTTCTGTCGGTTCACACGAGTCCAAAGACTCCGTTCCCTCCGTTGGCTCGCTGGATTCCACAGGCTTCGGATCCACCCGTTCCGCTGTCGTGGATGCGGCAACAGAAGAATCGCTGCCGGATGCTACAGATTGTTTGGCGGAGCTTTCCTGCATCTCCGCCCCGCATCCTGCACACATACCCATTCCCAAAAGCAATGCAATCACGGATGCAGCAGCTTGTCTGAATCTCATACTAACCACCTCCTAATTCATTTCAAGAACACAACTCATTCAGCCAGATGTCCTCTACGCCACTATTTCCATTTTCAGCATACCTTGCGGCAGAGATAGTTTCCGTCCGCCAGCTTCTGGGACTGAAATATATGGATGGATGCCCCACAAATTGCACAAGTATTTTCCGTAATCATGACCCACTTCATTCTGAACCTGTTGCGAAAACAGGAGTGGCAACAGTACCATTATATCTGACCGACTGTTACACGCTGTCGACAACCGAAGCAAAATAATTCTCGGACACCGAGCCAAACAAAAAGGCATCGATCAGCCCTTCACGCTTTGCCTGCCGCACATGTTCCGTCAGATCGTAATCGCTTTCATCATCTACAAACAAAATAATGCGGCAGTCGGGATTACTTTGCCGAAGCTTTTCACGGATCTTCATCCGCTCGGAAAACATCCAGGGAGAATACGCCTTGACCTCCATCAGCAGCACATCGGGGCTGTGTACTTTGCACCACTCGGCGGTGGAATCCGGCGACTCGGAGATCACCACCTGGTAATCCTCCAGCTTCTGCATCAGCATGCGCTCCATGTTGTGGGCATGAATACCGCTTTGCATGTCTAACACCATTTTTCTCATGTTTGCATCACCGCCTTTTGCAATTACGAGTCTATACAGGCAATACGCACAGAAATTGTGCGGTGCTGCCTATCTATTATTGTACTGATTTTTCCCCTTTTGTCACTGTCACTTGTGACAGTAACCGAAGAAAACCCCTCATTTTAAAAAGCCGGGACAAAAAAATCCCCCTGCGCCATAAAACGCAAGGGGGAGCTTCATGCCTCATCTTTTAATGTTGTGACCATCAGCTTGTTTTCAATGGCGGTGGCAACCAGAGCCTCCCTGTTCTCAAATCCGCCTTTTTCCACCATATCATCCAGCGCCCAACGGACGCCTCGCTTGGTAATGCCCAGCTTGTCGGCGATTTCCTGATAGGTAAGCCCACGAATGTACCACCGCAGAATGCTCAGCTGACGGGGAGAAAACTGATCGGACATAGTATCCTCCATCTCCACCGCAGGCGCAGTGTCCGGAAAAACGTGTTCTCCGGCAAGGGTGCGCCGGATCACATCCAAAAGCTCCGCCGTTCCGTGATCCTTATACCATAGACTATCCGCAGCGCCCGTTCTGGCTTTTGCCAGCACCTCCGGATCCACAAGGGAGGTCACCACCAGAATCTTCACATTGGGAAACGCCTGCTTGATTCGCCCGGCAGCAGCAAGACCGGAATGCTTATGCTGGGTCTGCACATCCATCAAAATCAGCTGTACAGTGCGATCGCAGTGTCTTTCAGCCTCAAAAGCGTCACGGTACACGCCAACAAGACGGAATCCACCATTCGCCTCCAGCCGCTCGGCAAAATATTTTTGAATATACAGATCATCTTCTACTAGTATCGTTTGGATCATAAGTCGTTCTCCTTTTCCGGAAGCGTAATGAGCAAGGCAAAGCACGGCTTGTATGCCGTATACATTTCGCCGCATGCCGCTTCAATACTGCGGCGAAGGGAGGTAAGCCCGCTGCCCTCCCGAATGGGCTCTGTAGGAATGGTGCCGTCGTTGGTGATGGTAATATCATACAGACCATTCCGCTGGACGATGTGGATCCGCACCAGGCTGCCGCCGGCGTGCTTGACACAATTGGTCACGCATTCCTTTGCTGCAGTAACAATCAGCTGCTCAGCATTGGAATCCGGCGGCAGATAGCCCTCCACCTGAACAGTGACACCCAGAGCCTTTGCAGCCTGTTTCACCTGCTCCATGGAACTGCGGGGGGAAGTACGGTCACTGGTCAGCACCCCCACTGCCTCCTGCAAAGATGCAATCTTCTGATCGGTGTCCTCACCGCTGGCGATGATGTCACGGATGGTAAGCAGGCTTCTGCCAATGGTATCGTGAATGTAAATTTTCAGATTCAGGCTTTCCTTCTCTTTGATGTCATCCGCCATACGCTCGTACATTTTTTGCAGCTTTTGATTGACCTGTCGGAGCTGCTGATTGATCTCTCCCTGCCGAACGTTTCCAAGATGCAGCTCGGTTACATTGTGGGCAGTCATCTGTCGCCAACGATCATTGCCGTCCACGATAATGGCTTGGGTACGGAACTGCCAGACGGTTTGATCCGGCAGAATGTAGCAATCGCCTCTCACGGTAACAGTGCTGCTCGGATGCGCCAAAGCATTTTCCAGATCCTGAACAATTTGCAGCTCATGACCGCAAAGTGCAAAGGAAAGCTGCCGCATCCGGTTGTTGCACAGAATCATGCGACCGTCCGGGTCAGCAAAGCAGATACCCATAGGAAGCTTGTCAGTGGCCTCTTTAATAGAGAAGGGAGACAACTCATTTTTGCGGCGGCGGTATTCTCTCGGAAATGCAATGGCAAAGTGCAGTGCCGCAAGGATGATAACGATCACAAAAAACAACCATGCTGCATGGATCAGAAATGCATCCTTGCCCGCATTGGGATCTCCCTGGGTCACAGAAAGGAGCAGTGTGACTAAAATTCCAAAATGCACAGCGCAGGGCAGACTCCGCAGCGGCATTCGACTATGCAGGAGCTGGTACAACAATAAGCCAAGCTCCAGCACAGCTTCACAAAAGAGAACCAGTGGGATCACAGTTTGCCAAACAGCGGGAATTGCAGAGAAGGGGCTCATGGTGCACCTCCTTCCGGAAAAAAGAGGATACACTGATAGTCATCCTCCCCCTCCGACTCGTATCGGACACCGGGACGGTCAGCGAGTGCTGACAAATCGCTTTTGCAGCATAGATACAAGGAGAAGCGGAGCGTTCCGGCATTGGTAAGACTCACTTGAACGCTTTGCAGATGCTCCAGATCGGCTTCGATGACCTGTTCATAAAAATCGAAAATTGCCGCTGCCGTCCTGCCGGAAAGCATGGGATCCCCACTTTCCATATACAGCGTGCAGCGGACGTGCAGCAATTTCAGCGTTTGCAGGGATTCGGACACAGCCCGTTCCAATTCGCTGACAGCAACCTTGTAATCCCGGTCAGCAAGCAGCGTCAGATGCTTCCGGCGCTTGATATAGCTGCACAGCACAGCGATTTCCCCCAGCAATGTTTTCGCCTGTGCCGGATCGGTTTTAGATGTCATCCGATATTCCTGCGTCAGTACAGCAATGCGGTCAATCTGGGTTTGGGTAACCGATTGCAGCAGATCGTAAAGCCGGTTTTGTTCCTCCACCTTCCGGTGCTTTGCCTCACGCTTATACTCATACCGCAGCAGGTCATTGCGTTCCTTGAGTTCCTCTGCAAGGCTTTCGGATTCCTCCTTCACAGCCAGCAATGCGGACACATCCTCCGTCCATACGGCATAGCCACCGCTGATGGGCATGGTATGAACCGTCAGACCATTTCCTGTCGGAACGGGATGGTTCACCGCCCGTTTCATTGTGGTCAGCGAAATCGGCTCCGTGTTTCGTGCAGCATAGCAAACGGAAAAATCCTGATCGGTGATTTCCGCAGAGGTGCCTACAGAGGCGGCAAACAGTTCCCCATAGCGGCTGTTGGAATGGATAAATCCACAGGAAATACAGGCTTCAAAGCAGAGCATATACATAAAACTCTGAAAGGCAGTTACATCCCCAAGCAGGGATTTCAGCCAAGGCATGCCGGCATAGTTCAGCGCAAGGTAGGTCAGGGAGATTGCCAGCGGAAGCACCGGCCACAGGCGTCGCCTGCCGTTTTTGATCCGGCACTGAAGGAGCATGGCGATCAGCGCTGCCACCCCGCAAAGCACCTGCCAGCCGATCACGGCAAAATACCCGATGCCATAGCCGTAATTCGTGTCTGACCACAGAGCAGCATCCTGGGGAAAGGTGAATACCAGCTGGTGCAGGTCATTGGTCAGCACCAGCAGAAGCAGCGCACCGGAAATCAACCAAAGCACGGCAGTCGATCCAGGGAGGCGATAGGTATCCGGCTTTCCAAGAGACATGGCGATCAGCAGTGCCAGCATGGGCACGAACAGCATAGGCAGATAAAACAAGTACCACAGGTATCGTATGGGGATCGGCTGCCAGAAAATAAAATACTTTGCCGACCGAAAAACAAACCACAGGATCAGTAGCACCGACACACTGGTCAGATAACGTCTCACCTGCTTTTGCACAATACGCTGACGAACGGAAAGCCCCCAGGCAGCGTACACGCCGATATAGATAAAGCTGCGCAGATAAGAAAATAGCGTAGGATAAAAGCTCCCCCTACCAATAAGACGGAATATGTATGCCAACGCAACGGAGAGCAGAACAATGCCGCTGGCTGCATAGTTCCTTATCAGCCGATTTGTCATGCCTCTCCCCTCTTTTCCGTGTAATAAATCCATGTTTCAGTTCTATTGTAGCATATATTTCTGATTTCTTCAATGGCTTGGGATTACGAAAAAATCGCCGGAGTGCTCTGCTCCAGCGATTTCTTATCAACATAATAGTATATTTTCGTATGTGGCATACATGGGAATCCTCTCCGCATGCATCCCGCAGTTCCCCGGCACAGGGAAGGAACGCATCAAGCACCTGCAATCTTGCCATCCTGAATTTCAATGATCCTGCTGCACTGCTGCGCAATGCCCGGATCGTGGGTGACAATGATTACCGTGCTGCCATTCTGATGCAGTTCCTGGAATACGCCCATAATTTCCTCCGCTGTTCGGGAATCCAGCGCTCCCGTTGGTTCATCCGCAAGAATCAGTCTGGGCTGATGCACAATGGCTCTGGCGATCGCCACCCGCTGCTTCTGGCCGCCGGACAGCTTATTCACCGGCTTCTGCGCCATGGAATCCATCCCCAACTGTTGCAAAGCGTGCATCGCCTGTACCTTTGCCTCCCGGAGTGAGGTGCGCCGGGAGAAATAAAAAGGCAGCATCACGTTTTGCAGGGCGGTATCATCCGCAATCAAGGCAAAATCCTGTACCACAAAGCCGATATCCTGATTGCGGATCGTGGCGAGCTGCTTCCCGGAAGCATGGGTAATGTCCTTCCCATCAAACAGATACGTTCCCGTTTCAAAGGTATCCATACAGCCCAGAACATTCAGCAGAGTGCTTTTGCCGGAACCGGACTTTCCCACAATAGCGGTCAATTCTCCTTCATTGATCCGAAGGGAAACATCCACCAGAGCGTGGACTGCATTTGCTTTTTTGTACGAATAGGTCTTGTTGACCTGCTGTAATTCAATCATGTGCGAGCGCTCCTTAACAATGATGTGGGTGTAACACGTTTGGTGATCCCATAGGGCATCAGACAGCCGGACAGCAGCACCAATCCAAACAGGATCATGGTTATGCCGAGATTGTTCCAATCAAACCGTAAGCCCAACTGGGCGGGTACGCCGAACGCTGTGGCGATCAGCCAGGCTGCCCCAGTGCATCCGGCGGTCAGAACCAGCAGAATGCCAAGCTGCAGCAGGGTCAGCGTCAGACTGGTTCGCCAGCGCATGCCGCAAAGATAGTACACTGCCGTTTGCTTCAGATCCTGCATAGTGTGAATGGCAGTTGCACAAAGAATGCCAAACATGGTAATGATTAGCATAGATACCAGCAGTGGGAGAAACTTCCGTACATTCTCCAGCCGTGCATTTTCTGCCCGTTCCAGCAGAACCGAAAGGGGAATTTGGGGCTCGCCCAGTTCACGGAACAAGGCTTCGTTCTTTTCACGCTGAGCATCGGTCAGCTGGGAGGCGGTGGTGATGATCTGATTGTGTGACTGACAATCCTCCGTAACGCCCAGCTTATTCCACTGAGATCTTGAAATCAGAAAATAAACCGTACTTTCCCGTTCCAGTTGGAAGATATCATAAAAGTTATCCTGGATGGATCCGTTCCGTGACCAGCTTGACATACTGGGCAGGTAGCACAGATCCCCCAGAACCCCTTTCACCGCCACGGTTTGTCCGTAACCCGGGATGGTAACCGAATCGCCGGGCACGTTCGCCGTGGCAACACACCAAGGCTCCGTACCGGAATCACTTTTCTTCCAGCGCCCATGCTTCAGAACCGGGTGATATGCGTCCCAGAATGCATCCTCGTAAATCAGGAACTTTCCATCAACCGTTCGCTGCCCACAGCTTACCAAATTGGAACATTCACTGAATCGATAGCTGTTCCAGTCCCCCTCCAGGACGTCCATCATCGGAGTTCCGTCCTCTGCCTGTGCCTCGTCAAAGCCTCCGGACAAATAATATCCATCGGACTGCATGAGTTCCATATATGGCTCCTGGAGCATTGCCTGTTGGTTATAGCTTGCAAGCAGTACATTCGTCCCAATGGTCACAGTCAACAGCTGCAACAGGATCAGCAGGTACATACCCAAATGCCGGGCGCAGGATCGATAGCTGAGTATCAGTAGTTTTTTCATAATGTCGCCTCCCGTTCTGAAGTCATAACCTCACGCCGCAGGAAGCGGAAAAGAGGCGGCAGAAGCATGAAAAGCAGTAGTGCCAGATACGCCAGTCCCAGCAGGACGTAGAATCGCAGAGTATAAAGGGAATCAGCGCCCTCGTACCATTCCGCAATGGTGTGACGCAGGCAGAAATGGAATGCCAGTGCCGTGCCAACGTAGCACAGCGCAGCGATCAGAAGACTCTCGAATAAACAGATCCCCAGCACATCGGACTGCCGGGCACCGCACATACGGTACACAGAAAAGGTGTGCTGACGCAGCCGGAATTGGTACATCTGTGCGTAGCAAAGATTGAGCAAAACCGCCAGCAGCATCAGCACCGTCATCGCCAACGTGGTAAACTGAAACTGGGCAGTCAGAGGATCCAAGGTTTCCGGCATGTACAGCTCTGTGTATCCGGGAAATTGCTCTTTCAGCAGATTTTGCATCTACTCCGCCTGGGCGGTGGTGGGAAAATCGGCATAATTAAACTCCACCCTGTAGCAGCTCACATCCTCCGGAATCGCACGGATATCTTCTGTCGTAATGTTAGATGTCTTCATATCTGAAATTGCGGACACCCGGCAGGTAATGCCGGCATATGTAATGGTATCCCCCACTTTGTAATCAGGGAATACACAGGGATCCAGTATTACTTCCGGCATGTCCTGCGTTCCGACTGGCTGTAACAGAGGAAATCCATAGGAATGCCCATTCCATTCACCCTTCACCCAAACACGTTCCGGATACCCCATAATGGAAGAATCCGCAATGGCTTGGACTGCCTGCTGCAGTTCATTCAAAGAGACAGCGTGACTGTAATCCACCTTTGGGGATTCCTCATAAACCGGCTGCTGAACCCCCTCCACCTCCTGATAGCCGATAAGCTTCTGCTCGGTTTCCGTGTCAGAGTAAGAAAGCATATAAACGGTGAAATTACGTTGATTTTCATCCAATACCTTTTGCTTGACCAGAGTGCTTTGAATGGCAGCAGATCCGAACAGCACAATGAAAACCGCAAACACCTGCGCCAGCACCAGCAGAATGGTGAACAAACGCTGACTGCGCTGCTGCAGCTGCATCCGGTGCAGCATCAATCGGATTTGTTTCATAGAGTCCTCCAAATAAAAATGTTTTAATGGATAATATGTTTTCACATCCCAGGAGTGTATCTACATCATACTACACCCGCACGATTCTGTCAACAAAATACAGAAATCCTTAAGAAATTCCTAAGATGTTCGATGGAAATCATCATACATGCAGGGATGGATCGCTGCACCACAGCCATGAAAAAACAAAACAGACTTGCATCCGGAAAAGAATGCAAGCCTGTTTGCTTACCGGGCTTTGAAAATCGCCCGTGTGAAGTTGTAAAGATGTGCACGAATGCTGTTGCCGCCGTGATATCCTCCATTGACATAGTGCCACAAATGGGGCACATTGTTCTGTGTCATAATGTCATGGTAGCCGGATGGCGTGGAATAAACCACTGTGTCATTGGATCCGGCAGTCAGCAGAACCACCCAGGGCGCTGTGCTTTCATCCTGGAATTTGAAATCCCCAGAGGGAATCAGACCAGGCGTCAAACCCGGTGCCGGGCAGACGGCTCCCACATAGCCAAACAGATCCGGCCTGGAAAAGCCAATATAGAGGGACTCTCTGCCGCCCATGGAAAATCCCGTGATAGCGGTATTTTCTCTGCCAGTCTTGACTGGATAAGTGGATTCAATAAAAGGCATCAGGTCCTTTGTCAGATCATTGATAAAATTATCATAAGCTGCGTTGTTAGCATCATCCATCGCAGAGCAGGCATCCTGGGTGGCACTTGCATAAATATAAGGGAACACCACGATCATATCCTCTGCCTCGCCGGATGCAATAGCATTCCCCACAATCTGACGGGTGCGCATAGAGGCATCTGTTTCATCAATGAGCGTGTCCTCATTCTGCCAGTAACCATGCAGGGCATACAGCACCGGATATTGCTTTTCCGCAGAATAATTTGCCGGAAACAGAATATTCACATTCCGTTGCCGCTTACAAGTGGTGGAATAATAGGTGACCTTTTTCACTGTTCCATACTGCACGCCTGCCAGTTCTTCACGCTGGGACGCAGGCTCCGTTTCCAAAATGTTCAGTGCCGCCATATACTCCGCCGGTGTCACCCTTGAAGATTCTTCCGGTACTTCCACCGGGAACTCCCGGATTCTTCCGATCAGATAGTTCTGAATCAGCACTGCGTCCGCTACAGTAATCTGCGTATCCTGGTTGACGTCTGCGGCAAGCTCTGCATAACTGTCCGCAAAGCCGACAGTCAGACCCCGGCGAATCAGTGCCAGATCCATACCATCAATTCTGCCGTCCTCATTCAGATCGCCCCGGATCAGCTTCCTGCCGTCTCCGGCGCCCTGGATCTCCGTACCCTCCACTGCACCAATGGCTTCGTCCACATAGAAATTGTTGGTGCTGTCGGCGGTTTCAATGTAAAGCTGCATATCAGAAGCATCCGCAGGAATTACATAACTGGTATTGCGCAGCTGCACCCATTCACCCCGAATGGTCTCCCCCTCTGCAATGGTGGAATACTGGGTATCCCCATTGCCGTCCCTGTACTGAAGCTTCATAAAGAAGGTGTCCGATGCACCCCCATCCAGATACATTACATTTGCACTAAAGCTATAGGCACTGCCGGGCTTGAAGGCACGGGCGTTCAGAGAGCGTGTTACCCCGTTCCATGCAGCCGTTCTGCCCTGTACCAGCAACGCCTCACTGCCTGCATAAGCAGTCCGACCGCTGGTAGATACCTCCGCCGCCCCTCGCCCAGTCCAGGCATCTGTGGTTCCCTCAAAGGTACTGTGGAAGTACCATCCATTTGCGTCCGGTTCGATCACGGAAGGAGTGTTCCAGTCTGCACGTTCATAGTCAAAGAAGTCAATATCCGCATGACCGCCGGTGGTCTTGGTGGCATAGCTGTAGATACCGCTGCGGTAGCCGGTAAACAGCTTCAGGTCATATGCCATGCTCAAGGTATTTCCAAGCTTGTTCCAACTGTTACCGTCGTAGGAATAGTAGAAATCCGCCTTATCCAGGTTATAAGAGGCATTCAGATTTTCATCCACCGTATTGAACAGAAACTCCGCTTTCAGATAGATCTCATTGCCGGCAAGGGGCGTTTCCGCAATGATTTTGTTGTAGCTGTCCGTCACCGCAGCGCTACTGGAATAGCCCCCGTTCTCCGCCATATAGATTTTCTTTTCGCCGCTGTCGGTTACATACACGCCAATGTTGCCATACTTAAACTGGAATGCAGACAAACCGGCATAATCCCCCGGCTTCATGCCGCTGGCATCCAGCTTGATGACGCTGGAGCAGCTGGGGCCCTCCGTCCGCTGGGTCAGCGTATTCCGGGCATTCAACAGATTTGTCGCAAGCGTTTGATTGGTCAGCCGCAGCCAGCCCGGCCGATCCGTCAAAGACCATGCGGTATTGTCCGGATTGTGGTTCCACTGCCACAACAGATTCAGTTGATTGCTGCTGTAGCTGAAATCATCGTCCCCTGCCAGGAAGGTGCCTGCATAATCCCCATCGATTTCCAGAGTCACAGGAGCTTTCCCATTTACGCCCATCATCGGCCAGCCATTTTCCCAGGTCACCGGCACAAGCACCGGGATTCTACCCACGGAGCCATGATCCTGAAACAGCATGCCGTACCACTTGCCATCCGGCGTATCCACAATGCCACCCTGGGCAACACCGCTGCCGTAGGTTCCCAGACCGGAATTCAGCACAGTTTTGCCCTCATAATTTCCAAGCAGATCCTTGCTGCGATAGCAAAGCTCGATTCTGCCGCTGCCGCTGGGCCATGCAATCAGGAAAATGTAGTAATATCCATTGATCTTCTGAACATGGGAACCTTCTCCGCTAAGCCCGTCCAGCCCGGTCTTAAACAAGGTCTTGTCCGCACCGCCGGGTCGAAAGCCAGTCATTTCCGCATTGAATTCCTTGATCTTGATCTCACCGCCAGCACCATACACCAGATAGTTCCGCCCGTCATCATCAAACAGCATGGAAGCATCATGGTACATGCCGTTCAGCTCCGTGCGAGTCCAGGTACCGTGCTCTATGTCGCTGGTTTTATATATGTAGGACTTTCCGGTACCGTAACTGCCGAAGAACACATAATAGATACCGTTGTGATACCGCAGACTGGCTGCCCATTGCCCGTGCGCATAATCATGCTTGCCGTTGGTCAGATTCTGGATATCCCCATCCGCCAGTGTGTCATACACATAGGAGCAAAGCTCCCAGGAAACCAGATCCTTGGATTTCATAATGGGTGCACCTGGACTGAAGAACATGGTGGTACTGATCATATAATAGGTATCCCCCACCCGGATCACATCATCATCCGGCACATCCGACCATATGATTGGATTGGCGACGGTTGAAACGGAGGCAGCCTGTGCGATGGGCTGCACCGGAAAATAAGACACAGCAGCAAACAGCAATGCCGCTGCCGTAAGCCCTGCGGCTGCACGAGGCAGCCTTACTTTGAAGTGCTTCATCAATTCATTCCCCCTGATGCCTGTTTCGGTTTCTGCTTCTTTGTAATATATAAAGTATAATTTAAACTCTATTTATATTCAATGCAGATTTATGCTATCTTTCTTTCATATTTGTGCTGTGAAAGTTGAATATTTTATGTGATAGATGTACAAGAAGCATTCCAGGCAAAAAGGGCATAGACCCCTATGGAGAACAGAGCACTTGAAGAAGTTGGCATAGCTTTAAAAAAATAGCGTAAATGCGACCGCACAACAAAGAGAAGTTGTGCAGCCGCATTTGTGAGAATAGGGAACCTACATATTTGGATCATAACATTACAAACCAATGCGATACAGCTTCTTTTCGGTTTTATTCAGATACACCACGGAGGCACCATCCGTTACAACATACCCATCAAATGGCGGCAACTCAAGCACCGGTGTAAAGAGCCCCGCATTGTTCAGATTATAGACACCAGACGAATCCGTTTGATCGTAATAAAGTTCTAAGATATGATTTTTCACAGTGCTGTCCACACTGATATTGGGAGACTGATAGAAACAGTTTTCAAGCATACATGCGGTTTTGTCCTTCAGATTGTACAGCACACATTTGTTATGCCTTGCATAACAAATATCTACAGTAACCAAACAGTAATCGCCAAAGGCATCAATCCTGCTCGTTCTGTTTTCCATGTCTTCTTCGAGACCTTCCCGATTTTCCAACAGTGGCAAAACCTCCGGCAATCCATAGCTTTCCAGCAGATTTCCATTCAGATCGTATATCCGCAAACGAGAATCATCCCCGTTTTCAGACTGGGAATACTCATAGAGCTTATTGTCGTTGACTGTATACCGGTAATTTTCGCTCCTGCTATATTCCTTTGTAGCAATTTCTCGTTCACCTGTTTCGCCGAATAGCGTAACATGGTATGTATAACGAATCCCATTTATTTCGTCTCCGCTTTCGACCACATAGGTTTCAACATATTCTTTGTCATTTACCGGATAAGTCTTAATGAACGATGCTGAGTCTTCCAAGTCCCCTTTTTTTATGACCTCTACGCTATCCTGTTCTGTATCCAATACATAGTGAACGGTCGTTCCACCTGCATAGGAAGCATAGATTCGACCATCCGCATATGCGCACTCACCCTCACCAACACCATACTGCCATTGTTCCAATCTGCCCTCTATATCTGTGGATTTCCCTGTATTCAGATCGTATTTGTAAAATACAATGTCATTAGAATTACTAAAATTACAGATATCTTTTTGCAGGTACAGGAGGTTGTCTTTTAAAAAGAACGGGATTATGTAATCATTCTGCTGGTCTTTCAGTGGAACAAACGCATCATATTGAAAATCATAGATCAAATCCTCCTGTAAGCTTGGATAAACCGTAGATAATTGAGGCTGCACCAGTTTGAATTCTGACTGCACGACTGGATCCATTGGCTCAGTCGAAGTAGAATCCGTGGATGTGGAGGCGGCAGTTGCAATAGAAGTCACAAGCTCTGCTTTGCTGTCCGTTTCGTTTTGGGAGCTGGTTTTCTGGCAGGCACACAGAAATGCCGTAAGGACAAGCAATACGGGGATAGCGGTATGTAATTTCACAGTAAGTACCTCCATTTCTCATGTATATTTCCATGGATATTTCATACATGGATTCTATCATATTATTTTAAATTTGTCAAGTGCTTTTTAAAAAAGTAAGGCTATACGGCGAAAGAAGGCTTGTAAAACAGGCTGTTGCGGCACGATTGTCTTTACAACAGTCCTGCAAATATGCATGTGTAAGGCTCTTTTGTCCGAAACGCAAAAAGCAGCGATGTGATATACACACCGCCGCTTTTACAAGCGCTTACTCCTGATAGTAGCAAATCAATGGCTGGGCATTGTGAAAGATGGCATAGGACACCTTTCCGTACCGATCCTGTATCTGATATGCGCTGCAATCCTGCAAGCCCTGCTCCCGTAGAAAGTCTGGCGCAAGATCCGCCGGAATATGGATCAAATCCGCCACATTGGATACGGGTGTCCCAAGCAGCTCTGTCTCTTGCTGCAAAGCTGCTGCACGCTCCGGATCCATCCGGAAAGAAAGCATGAATGAGGGGCGCCCAATGATCCCCTCCCCCAGCACCCGGAACTGCACATCGGCAGCCTGATCCGGAATTTGCGCCGGGAAAGCGGGAATTCGCCCGGACGCATAATAGTGGGGATAGGTGTACGCCGGACGATAGGCAAGGACGCCGTTGACAAAGGACATTGCCAATCCGGAGGCAATGGCAAAGAAGATTAGAACGCCGACAAATTTGCTTCCCTTTCTCTCCCCATCCGGCTTTTGTTTCAACAGCCGGAACAGCAGCATGCATGCACAAAGCAAAAGCAGAACCGCCGCAAGGGCGCAGCCTGCCTGCCCATAATACAGCCCGTGCCATGCACTCCAGCATCCGGCTGCACCAAAGAGGAGTGCAGCCAGCACATCTTTTCCCTTCATCTTAGTTTCCATTCCACTCAAAGGTTTCGGTATAATAGCCTACCACGTCAAATGGCTCTGCGTAATCAAAATACGAAAGAATGACATATCCATCGTTTGTCACAAAGCCCACTTCATTTTCCTTGCCATCCACCGGATCCGGCTCATAGAAGTCATAGCGATCCACTACATAGTAATTGACTGTTGCCCGATACTTGGTTCCGTCATAGGTACATGCAGCAGTCATCACCGCATTGCACTTATTCAGAGACGCCCATGCGTCAGCATTGTTCGGATCCAGAATACCGCCGTCCAGATACCATGCAGTAAAGCTGGAATCCGGTGTGGTAGTAATGATGCGTGTTTCGCCGGGCTTCAGCGCCTGCTCAAATGCGGTCTTTAATTTGCCGATGTTCTTGTTGTAGCATGCCTGTCCGCCGGTCGTGGCTGTTACCATATCGGTAGCGTCAAAGCCCACCGTATCGCCGATGTTGGAATTGTAATACAGCAGCATATATGCCGCATTGTTGATATTGCGATTGCCTACAAAGTGTACACCCGGAATCAGACTTAGTGCCTTGCATCCCAGATCCCATGTAAGAAATGCCAGATCTCCCACATAGCCTGCCTCCCAGGTTGCCGCTGCTCTGGCACGAAGCGTTTGCAGGTACGCAAAGCCCTGCAGAGGATGCTTGAGCATCCAGGGGTAACGTTTGGAAACCACCTCATGCTCATAGTCGGCTTCGTTTTCCTTTATATCCTGAATGTATTGGGGCATCTGGAAATCATCAATGGAATCGGTCAGCTGAAACTGCACCGATCCGTCGATCAACCCGAAATGCACAGTGGGATCCGGATCCTTTGCATCCGGGATCCCGTCTCCATCGCTGTCCATTTTGTTCGGGTCGCTGGCTGCATGGCAAAGTACACAGCTGTACTTGCCGTTGATGAACTCCATTACATTTGCAGTAGGTGGCCCCATCAGTTCCTGGTAATCCGTTACTCCATCTCCGTCCGAATCCGGGTTCAGCGGATCGGAATACCAAACGGTGCCGTTCTGGATCTTCATGCCCCTGGACTCGTAAACATCATACAGACCGTCCCCGTCCGCATCGGTAGTATCCACAGCGCTGACAGTTTCGCCCCGGATGGCTTCCACCTGGCTGACCACTTCTTCTGTGGTTGCCGCATAATAGTATTCGCCGCCGGTCTCGTCCGCAATTTTTTGCAGCAGATCATTGTCGCCGCTTACCACATTGATTGTGTATACCGCAATACCTGCTGCTTTTGCCGCATCCACGGTACCCTGTATGTAATTCACATCCCCATCGCAGATCATAATGATCATTTTGGAGGCATCACTTCTGCCCTGGTCAGCCAGAATGCTGATGGTCTTGGACAGACCTACATCAGTATTGGTGCCATACAGATCCCTCAGTTGGTTGGTTCTGCTGCGCATCACCTCTTTGGAAGCCCCATAGCCTGCCACCAGGTAAGCGTTATCACTGAACGAAACCATGCAGGCGTTGTCCTGGGGCAGCATCGCATCAATAAAAGTATTCAAGGCAGTCTTTGCCTTTTCCAGTCGATCTCCGTACATGGAACCGGATACATCCACGCACAAGCCAATGTCGTAAGGCTCCAACTGGGAGGTGCCTGCATCACCGCTTCTGTAATCGATGTTTTCACGCCAGCAATCATACCAGACCTCACGATCCACAACCAGATAGGTGGAGAAATGGGTGGTGGTATAGGAAACCGTATGGGCATTGGGATCCACAACGGTGTCCTTGTCCAGGATCACATACCTTCTGTTTTCCCGGTCATACCACATAACTGCCAGGTTCTCTGCCGGTGTATCTCCCAGCAGTGCCTCATCATAGGTAAAGGTGATCTTGGCGGAAGTAAAGGAGGCATCCGATGTGATTTCAATGGGGGCACTGAGTGCGCCCACTACATTTGCAGAAAGGGTATCCTCCTTTTCAATGTTCCGGATGGACAGATGCTGATTCAGATTGCCACCCACGTTCATGGTAACGGAAACATTGTCGAACAGGGGCTTTTCCGTGCTTTCCAAAGCAGTTTGCACGGACTGTGTTCTGACTGCCGGATTTTCCTCGATGCCGGTGGGGTCAATCCCCTGCGCAACAGCCTCGCCATCGGAAATGCCATCTCCGTCAGTGTCCCGCACCAGGGGATTGGAGCGATATTCGCCCACCTCTGCACCATCGGACAGACCGTCCCCATCCGTATCCGGCTTCAGCGGATCCGTTCCGTAAATAAACAGCTCCACATTGTCCGCAATGCCGTCCCCATCTGTATCCGCATTTTCAGGATCGGTTCCGTAAAGATCCTCCACATATGCGTTCATGGTATCCCCGTCTGCATCGCTCAGATCCACCAGCAGATTTTTCTCATTCTCCTGGCTGGAATTGTTGAACCGGATGGTTTTGGTGACAGTCGTACCATCCGACAGCTCCGCCATCAGGGTGATCACATTGACTCCCTGGATCAGTCCCATATCACGGATGGACCATGCTTCACCGAGGAGAACCCCATAAAAGTACACCCAAATATTATTTACTCCACATTCTGCGGAAGCAGAATGTTTCTTTTCTCCGTAAGCCCTTTGTCAAGGAACTTGTAAAAGATGTGAATCTGCCTGTCCTCGTCCTTGCTTTCGGGACGATCACCAATCACGATGTACTCGATAAGCTCCAAACAAGTCTCACGGGTAAGCTCCTGAATATCGACATACTTCTTGATATTTTCAATGTATCTGTCAATATCCTTTTCAGCCTGTTCAGCGGTTTCGCACTTTTCTTTCAGTACAGCGACTTTCTCTCTCAGCATCTTCTGCTCATCAAGATACTGATTCAGCATTTTCACGCAGAGTTCTTCGGGTACAGTACCGAGGAGCTTTTCTTCATAGGTCTTACTGATAAGCGTTTCGAGCTGTGCAAGCCTTTTCTCACCCTCATGGAGTTCCTTGCTGTTATGCTGGCTCTCCGCATCGGCAGTAGCCTGTCTGCGTTTTCTAACGGCTTCACGGAGTGCGTCCTCGTCCTCAACGGCAAGTCGTGCCTTTGCTCTAATATCGTCAACAACAATCTGTGAAATTACTCTTTCCAAAATGGAATGAGGAGTGCAGCCGTCCATTCCGCTTCTAACATAAGTACCACAGCGATAGCTGACAGTCTCATATGTTCCACGCTTCTTAGAGGTGTGCATGGTTCTGTTCATTTTCATCTTGTAACCGCAGTCTGGGCAGTACATAAATCCTGACAGCGGAAGAATCACGCCTTCTTTTGTTGTCTTGCCGATACTCACCGATGCGTCAACCTCTCTAACCTTGTCCCACAGCTCTCTTGAAATGATAGGTTCATGATTATTTTCAATCACTATCCATTCCGACCTGTCCTTGCGTATCTGCTTGTGATTTTTGTAGGATACCGTTGTCACTCTCTGCTGTGCGAGATTTCCGATATAAATCTCATTGTTAAGAATGCCACGCACCATACAATCATTCCACAGATGTGAAGTCACAAGGGGATTATCTTTGCCTTTAAGCTGATAACGATGATCCGAGGGAGTTGCGATGCCGTCCTTGTTAAGCTGTATAGCGATCTGCTTCGGACTTAACCCTCTTGCCCTCTGCTCAAATATACGTCTTACGATAACGGCGGCATCTTCATCAATCAAGGGCGTATGCTTTTCATCATCTGCCTTGATGTAACCATAAGAAGCTGAAGCCGCCAGATACTTGCCCTGCCGAGAATTTGCTGCCATGACACTGCGTACCTTCTTTGACGTGTTGGCGGCGTGCCATTCGTTGAATAAATTCATCACAGGCATAAGATCCATTGCCGAACTGTTTCTGTCAAGCGTGTCTACATTGTCGCTCAGGGCGATGAAGCGGATATTGAATGAAGGAAAAATGTAATCTATATACTGACCGACCTCGATATAATTTCTTCCGAAACGTGAAAGGTCTTTACAGAGGATAAGATTTATCTTTCCCGACTTTGCATCATCAAGAATCTGCTTGATACCTGGTCTATCGAAACTTGTTCCCGAATAGCCATCGTCCTCGCATATCTCGATAAGATTCCACCCCTCCTGCTTGCTGACATATTCCGTCAGCATCTTCTTCTGATTTTCAATCGAAAGGGATTCGCCCGCACGTTCGTCCTCCTGCGACAAACGCACATAGATCCCGACATTGTAAGTAGTTTGCTTTGCCATAATAACTCCTTTCCAATCAAAGCAAACCATATTCGATGATACAACTATTATAGCGCAGAAAACCGAATATGGCAAGTCTTTTTTCAAAACTTTTTAGTTCTTTTCGGTTTTCTGAAACGCTCTTTTGAAAGCAAGTTCATAAAGCACCTTATCAAGGTCTTTTTCACCCACGAAATGACTTGTCACAGCATAACGCTGACCGTCCACTTCGTACACGGCTTTGCTGGTCGGCTTATCTTTATATCTCTCATTCAGCTCAGCCAAAGTAAATCCTGTATCTTTTCTTGGCAAGTGTCTCCTTTCCGCCTGCGATTATCTATCTCTACACGCAATGGCTTTTTGTTGCAGGGGCGTTACGCCTGCACAGGTGCTGTACGGAACGGCAGAGCCGTCCCTTACACAGCAATCGTTTTGTTGTCGGAATATATGTTACTCCGAATAGGAATGATCTGTTTCTGAAAAGCTCATCTGCTTAGCGTACTTTTCGGAATAGCTTTCGTCCGAGCTGTTGTCAGCATCGGCAGAACTATCGTCAGCCAGCTCACCAATCTGCTCATAGGTCATACCGCTTGCTGTCAGCTTGCCGATCAGCGTATGCTCCGCAGTCACAGCATCGAGAAGTGCCTGTCCCTCCGCACCGCCGTAAAGCTGTGAGAGCTTATCGTAGGTGTAGAGCTTGCTATCAATGATGACCTTGCGCCTGCGCTCCTGCACAGCTTTGATAGACTTTTCGTAGCTGTCGAGCTTTGCCTGATTCTCCGCAAGAACAGCATCCGTAATGATAACAGCGGACTTCTCATCAACCTCGGTCTTAGCTTTCTTACTCATTCTCATCACCTCCCAATGTATTGGATTTAGGGATAATACCCTATGCTAATATTATAGCATTCTCGGACAGCAAAAGTCTATTCGCATTGCGCAAGAAGTTGAGTGCGCCATAAAACTTCTTCATTCGTGAAATTGTTATGGGGAATTTTGCAGAAAGCAGACCGAGCATTGCAAATCCGAGCCATATCACATTGACTGCATACTGCATAGGTCACCATTTCTGATTTATTCAATACGGAGAATTATTATCACGGAGCAACTATTTTTATAAAAATCATGCCCGTTTCCTGATTGAACGTGCTTGTATATATAGAGGGGGTTTTATCCGAGTGCCGCCGTGACCTATTCACATTCTGTATAGAAATATGCTGTTGAATTTAGGCACAAGGGAGAACCGTCATGAACAAAGTGTAAACTTTTCTGAAAAACAACGCCATTTTCTCAAAAACACCGGTAGAAAAGTGAAGGGCTTTGACGTTGTGACGATCACACGCACCCCTGCATATCATTTTCATCATAAAATTTTTCTGCGGTATACTTAACGAAGCGGTCAATAATTTGGTATTAACTTATGGGAGCATATTTCATAGGACTGCCGCCCAGACTGCGCAATAACTGCGCTGAGCCAGTTTACAATTTCAAGAGTGATGATATTGAGTGCATCACGCAGGAGCGTGAGCGAGTATGACCGCCGACCTAAGCGGCGGAGAGTTTAAGTCGCATAGCTCCAAATTCGCTGACGGAGCATCGAAAGCCTGAGTGATATGAAAATCCCACAGGCTGGAAAATAGCGCTACAGCGCAACAAAAATAACAAGCATTGTATTTTGCGCCGCACAGCGAGCGAAAATACCAAATGCTTGTTAGGGACACCCCAAGCCCCGAAACGACCGCACAGCGGTCAAGAAAATCGGCTAACGCCGAAATACAAACAAAGGAGACACCACTATGAAAACCGAGAAAAAGAAGCGTGGAAGACCGCCCAAACACAAGGCTATGGAGTTTGAGGGTATGACCTACGAGGGAGCAATCAATCACGCACTTGACAAAGAGGTCAGAGCCGACCTTGACAAGTGCCTTGCCGACAAGGACGAGAGCCAGCTTACCGACGATGAACGCAAGTACCTGAAACGCAAGAAGGAGAAGAAGTCCTACACCCTCAATGTTCGTTTCACCGAATCGGAAATGCAGGACATTCTTTCCAAGTGTGAGCAGTACGGTTACAAGAACAAGACCGAGTATATCCGTGATTGTGTTCGGGCGAGGGTTGATCTCACGCCCGACCGTTCCGAAATTGCCGAGTGTAACCGTCTGATGAAACGCATCGGAGCAAACATCAACCAGATACTTGTCCGACTTTACAGCACAGGTCACATCTATGCCGAGGATATTACCGAGATAAAGAAAGGGGTAAACGAAATTTGGCATACACTTCTATCCATACGATCAGGGCAACAGTCAGCGCAGCGATCGCTTACATCACAAGAGATGATAAGACCATCGACGGTTTATATGTCAACTCTTATGCTTGCCGAGCCGATAGCGCAGGAGCAAGCGAGGACTTCCGAGCCGTCCGAAACACAGGAACAGGACGCACCCAAATCCTTGCCTACCACATGATACAGAGCTTTGCCCCCGGTGAAGTCACGCCCGAACAAGCTATGCAGATCGGAGAGGAGCTGTGCGACCGTTATCTGAAAGGCGATTATCAGTATGTCATTGCTGTTCATCATGACAAGTCGCACCTGCATTGCCACATCATTTTCAACAACACAAATCTGTATAACGGTCTGAGCTTTACCACCGAGCATAATCAAGGCAGAAAGTCTGAAAGAGCGTGGGCAGAGTTGCGTGAGATTTCGGACGAGATATGTGCTGAACACGGTATATCTGTTATCTCCGAGCCTGAAAAGGGACATGGGGTATCTCACTTTGAGAGGAATATGCAGAAAGAGGGCAAGTCGTGGAAAGATAAGCTCCGTGTCAGGATTGCGGAGGTCATGCTTTACAGCCGTGACTTCAAGGATTTTCTTGAAAAATGTTCGGAGTGCAGTATCGAATATGTTTACAAGCCAAGCAATAAGGTCAAGCTGAAATTCCGTTTATCAGGTGACGGTCAACAGAAGTTTACAAGAGCCGACACCCTGGGCGCAGACTTCACCCCCGAACGCATAGCCGAGCAGATAGCGGAGATACAGGAAAAGCTGTCAGCGGCGAATGTCACTCCCGATATGCTTATCGAAGCGCCGAAGCCTGTTGTTCCAAAGACCGAGCCGAAGCCGACACAGACAGTCACCGCACCGACAAAGCCGAAACAATCTGCCGAGCCTGAAACTATCACCGAAACAAGTGAAACCGCAAAGAGAAAAGCTGCTGCGGAACAGGTGGAGAAGTTCTTTGCAGCCCGACGAGCAAGACGGCAGGCACAGCTTGATATGCTTAACGCAACTGCTATCAATCCGAAGCCTGAACCGTCTGCCCGGACACCACAGCCCACACCTACGGAGAGTAAAGCACCTGAAAAGAAAGAAGATCCGTGGAAAGCTATCAGAGGTATGGGCAGAGCAAACGAAATCATCGCAGACCTTGAAGCTGGTGGCGTTATGTCATTCAGCGAGCTGTCTGGATTCTTCTTCAATACACCTCACTCCGATGACCACACAACTGAGCGTGCCGATCTGAAAAAGAAGTTTACAGCTATCGACACGCTCATTGCAAAGATGAAGCACCGTGACGAGCTGGAGCCTGTTTACAAGGAGTATCAGGGCAAATCGGGCTGGTCGCAGAGCCGTTTCAAGAAGAAAAATGCCGCCACTATCGAGGACTACGAGCAGACGGTCAAGTACATCAAGGAGCATATCAAGAAGTATGCTGTTGACGGCAAACCGCCGACGATGCTTGACCTTTTGGAGAAGTCCAACAAGCTGAAATCGAAGTGGAACAGGCTTAATGTCGAGCATACCGCATTCCTCACCAAGCGTGAAACGGCGAAGAAGTACACCCGACAGGTGCGCCAGTACATCAACGAACAGCAGATGAAGCGTGAGCGTGAGAAAAGCCGTCAGAGGACACAGGCTAAACATAGAAATAAAAATACACTTGAATAAAGAAAGGAAACAACAACTATGAGCAAAATAGGTTATATCCGTGTTTCTACGGAGCATCAGGAAACAGCGAGACAGCAGGAGATCATGTGCAGTTATCAGGTTGACCGCATCTTCTCCGAGAAGCTGTCAGGAGCGAACACCGACCGCCCTCAGCTCAGGGCAATGCTTGACTATGTGCGTGAGGGTGACACCCTCTACATCGAGAGTATCAGCCGTCTGGGACGCTCCACAAAGGACTTGCTGAACATCATCGACACCCTCACAGACAAGGGAGTAACGCTCATCAGCCACAAGGAGAAAATTGACACCGACACTCCTGCGGGCAAATTTATGCTCACCGTGTTCGCTGCACTCTCACAGTTGGAGCGTGAGCAGCTCAAACAGCGACAGCGTGAGGGCATCGAGATCGCTAAGGCTCAGGGCAAGTACACCGGGCGAAAGCCTATCCCCACCGACTGGACGAGGTTCGGTCAGCTCTATGGGGAATGGAGAGCCAAGCACATCACGGGCAGGGACTTTATGCGGAGAATGAATATGTCAGCAAATACTTTCTACCGCCGTGTGCGTGAGTATGAACTCCGTCACGGCATCACCGAGCCGACCTCAGCTTGACCGTCAGGCGAACGGAAATGCCACACATCACTATCCGAGCCTGCGGAGCGGAATTCTACCGCTGAAAAGAAAAAGCCCTCAGAAACGCTTACAAGAGCATTTCCGAGGGCTTGCGGTTATTCAGTTCCAATAGAGTTTGTGCCTGTTGTGGTGTGCCCCACAATGCCTATTCAGACTTGTGTGGAACGAAAAATATAGTATTTGGCAATAAAACAAGATAACAATAAATTTATAGTTTAGTTAACTACATAGACATTTCCCTTTATGGCGATTTCGTTTATTATGGCACTACGGTTCAAATCTTTTTGGGACAATAAAACAATACCTATAATATTAATATCAGATTGCTTAATAGTATCTTTACCTGTATTAATACCGTTTCTTATGTTTTCAAATTCGTCTTCCAAATAAGCGTGTTTATCATTTATTATATTAACAAACTTATCTAATGGTGAAATGAGCTTTTCGCCAGCATAGAACAACGGGATACCATACACTCCTCTTTCGTCATTTTGAGGATTTTGAATCGTTGGTAGTGTTGAATCAGAATCATTGTAAGTATCGACCCAAAGCCATGTCACTGTTCCGTATTCACTATATTCATCTATTACAGATGATATATCTGATGAATTGATTGCATTCTTGAATGATACATATATTTTGCCTTCGCCAAGGATTGTTGAAACATCATTATCTTCTTCTGGCGTGGGGAGAAAAAAACGTTGATATTGAGAAGAATCATTTTCTTTAATAAGACAATTAGGAAAGTCTGTATTTGCGTTTACTCCGCTTGTGCCTGTCAATAAGCCGATTTTTTCAAATATGAATTTCTGATCAAGACTCACTTTTAATCTGAATGTAAATTTGTTAGTGTATTCTGTTGTGCTAAAAGGATAACTAAGAATAGAGTATTGATATTCATTACTGCTCTTTTGCTTGATGTCAAGCTCATTTCCATTTGGACAGCTTATATAATAATAATCTTGTATATCTTTATTCATTTGAGTCATCATTTTATCTCTGTTGTGATACTTAGATAAAACAAAAGTGCCTGCCGTAACTAATAATGATATAATTATAATTATAATTGTTTTTTTCATTGCTTCAACCTCTACTTCAAGGCTGGACACCGCTTATAAGCTGTTCATTATAAAAAACAATTATTTTATCATTTGGCAATAGCTGTTCTGTTCCCATTGAATAATCATTCGATGTATCCCAATTAGACCAATCTGCTGCATTTAGTCTAAAATGGATTACAAACTGTTTATTAGGTTGAAGTTCAACATCGGTATTAAATTTGATTTTTGCATATGTATTTCCGTAATCGTCATTAACAAATTCACAAACCGAAGTATTACCTAAGTATTGATTATCTACAGCAAGCCAGTCGCAATGGTATTCAAGGTTTTCTTTATTGTCTGCATTAAATACATAATTTATAGTTATATCACTCATTTTTAAAGGCTTGTCAGAGTTGTTAGTTATAACTATATTGGGATTTATAGTATTTGAGTTACTAATACCTGCATTGCAAGATTCTACTGTTATTTCAGGTGATTTCTCATCATCTTGAATTACCCCTGGATTGATAGTTGGCGTAACAGTTGTATCTATTTCACCATCATTATCAAGATCAATGTTAATAAAAAATGAACCATCTGATAAATTTAAGAATAATACAGATCCACTATTCACAGAGATATTGGTATACAAATAGATGTTTCCATCAATATTGCACATAATATCAGTGTTTTGATCAGCAAGTGAATTGATTTTACAATCATAATTATCATCAGCAAATTGAGCCAGTAAAATCGGATTGCCAACTGATGTTAAAGGGTCAAATTTAAAATTATTCCCTTCATGAACCTCTGAATTTGTGTAATAATATGAACAGGTTTCGTTTGAAAAGAATAAATCAAAATAACCTGAAATAGCAAGCTTATTTGAAAGTGTCTTGGTTTCTTCTATGGCATTAGATGTAAGATTGTTATTTGCCATTTTTGTTCTCATGGGCAGCTTCATAAATGATTTTGTATCTTTTATGTTTTTTAATATCTCATCTATGCATTCCTGACTCTGTATTAACCCCATATGATCTTGATCAAAGATTTTTATATCCAAAAGATCGTGATTAAAATTCATTGTTGCACTTTCAATTGGAACTACACTATCGCCAATACCATATTCTGGAACGAATTGCAATCCTCTATCGCCAGGACAATGTTGAATAGTTGAAATGGTATTTCTATTACTTCCTACTAATGCTATTCTTTTCAGATTATTAGTATTGTTTTGGGATATTTTTATGCGGCTATGGTTATATTTTCCATCTATCCAAAGATAATTATTATAATCATCAGAAATCAGCTCATCAAATTCGTCAAATGTAAAATACGTAAAATTGCCGTTATCTATAAAATAATCATACCAATGATCATAAGTTCGTTTATATGAATATATCCACTGCCAGTCATCTGTATAATCTTTATTTGGCAACAAATCATAACAACTGCCTAAATTCACCAAAACACTTGGAAGTTCAAATGAAGTAAATAATGATTCTGCTACCCCGAGTCCTCCTATGATATATGATAAATCACCAGTGCTTAAAACGCAAAGCATCGTTGGCGCACCCCAAAATGGTGTTCCGGCAGTTATTTGTTTAGAAATATTATCAGCACCATATTCCGAAATGTATTTTTCTGTAACAATACCACCCATACTATGTGCAACAAAAACTACCTCATTATAATCACTAATAAGATCATGAAGATTATTAGCCGTTATTTGCGCTCCCATTCTCCAATCATACGGGAAAAATAAGATATCATACTTATCAGAAATATCAGTATCATTATTTAGTGATTCAATTATTCCTTTATAAGTATCATCATATCCATAATTATTAACAGGATATAATTCAATATTACTATTACCGTAGTAATCGCATTTGAGCGACTGGAACGCATTGTGAATTTTTTTAACATCATCAAAGTTACTTGGCTGTTCAATCCAAGATCCCCATACACTTTCATCATTTGATGTTTTTGCAAGATCTATTCCCATTATTCCCGGTACTACTACAACGGCTCTTTTCAATTTAGGAATTGTTATGTTTTTGGTTATTCGCTTTACTTCTGTATCACCGGTCTTGGCAACTTTGTATGATAATTCAAAATCCAATTTTGCATTTATATCAGAATTATGTTTTGAATCTGTTGGAACTATAAATTTCAAAGGAATTGAATAGCTTTTACTTGGCTTTATTACCGAATAATTGTGTGTAAGTGAGGTTCCATACTTTGGTTCAAGGTTATCAGCAGTGATTTTTATCGATACATCTGTCGCATCGCCATCTCCAATATTATCCAAATATACATTTGCATTTATATCATCATAATTAAAATTGGAAATACTAACCTTATTATCAGCGTATACACTTAATGCTAACGGAGGAATTAAATTCTGTTCTAACTCACTCAATCCATAATAGGTAACAAATTCTCGTGTTTCACCACTGGTGAAAGTATCTTTGTTCCATGTGATGGATACTGCACTATCTCCATTAGATCGTCCTGGCTGAGTCACATAATCCCATAGCGTACTTGTTACATTTCCCCAATTAGTAAATTGTACTTTATCAGGTTTTCTGTCTCCCGATTTGTAGAATGTACCTTGTGCTACTACACCGGGATTAGTTGCGGAATCAAAGGCTTGCCATATTTGCGGAATATTAGAACCTGAATATACGGTTTCAGTTGTTACATCAGATCCGTTTACTCTGAATGGCGCAGCATCATTACCACCGAGCATAGTGTCCATCATAATTCTTATGCCCACTTGTTTGGCGTATTCTGTATCATTTTTGACGATATACTTAATCTTAACAACATCATCTCGTCCAGTCGCCGAATTCTCAATAATAGATAGTTCTTGTGTGACATCAACACCATCATAAGAAGCTTTGGAAACACTTTTAGAACCATCAGCATCATAAGTTACATTTGATGATGTAAACTCATTTATGCTTTCACCAACAACAATTGTTGTTTTTGATGTTCCTCCACCCGGATGACCGAAAAGCATCTTTTTATTATCATCAGTTGAACTGTTAGGGTTTCCTCCTATTGTACCAATAGTATAGTGACCATTACTTGCAGTGTTGAACTCAATGTAGTCATTTGCTATTAAAGTATTATTTTTGAGAATACTTTTAAGCATTCTATTTTGGGGAACACTTACAGCAGAACTTGCCAGATTTGATTTCCATTCTTGGTACTCTTCACCATTAGGATCTAACGTTGAGTAATATTGATATTCGTCAACATAATCATCGGCAAAAGCAGGTAAACTCGTAAGCATAGTTGTAGATAACGCAATACAGCTAAGACCTGCCACGATACGTTTCAAAATCTTATTCTTAACCATTTCATACCACCTTTCTGCAACACACAGTTGCCAATTATTTCTTGTTTACATAGTTTCTCAGCTCTTCTGGCTCTACAGGTTGTGCGAACCAATGGAAGCAAGCACTCGGAACTGATGTGGTAGCTACCACCAGCGCAAGAGCCGCCAGTGCCGTAGAAGCCTTCTTTGCTATGCTCATCAGCTTTTTCATTACAAATCCATCCTTTCAAACAGTTCAGATAAGTCAGGCTCTTTCGGTTGATAAAACGTAATACCGCAAACGCTGCCATTTGAGATATACAGCACCAGCCTTACAAGAGCAAGAATTACAATCGCCAAAATACTCCGTTTTTCTCTTTCCTTATCATCGTTTACTGTTATCACCCCGATTCAAAAAGTGACCGAGCAGTGCCATGATTGCTGACAGCAGCATTCCGCTTGATACATAAAGGCTTAGTTTTTGATATTGGAATACAAGCAGTGCAATCGTGACAACGGATAGGGTAACAGCTAAGATGCAGCTTCTTTTCCTTAGCTTGACACTCTTTTCCTCTGACATCGGTTTATTCGGATGCGGAACGGGAGCAATACATAGAATGATTGGTAATGCTATCATTATGAAACTGATGCTGAATATTGGCGTAATATGTCCGCTTACATTGCAAATGCCGTAAGAGAAAACCATCATCACCATGACAAGCGTGAACATACAACTAAGATGACTGTTAGCGTGAAACCCACCTACAAACTGTCTCAACCCCATAAATACGGCTATGAATACAACAACCGCAGGCAGCGTATGGGAAAACAGAGCAATCAGCAGGACGATAATGGTATTCAGCACATCAGAGATCAGCAGCTCCATTCCATATGCGTAGATCACCTCTTTGGATTCTTCCGTTATGTTCTGAACCACAAAAAAGTGTGCTATGCTTTTTGCAAGTTTTGAAATCATTTCTGAATCACTTCCTGCAAAAATCATAACACAAGTTGCAAATTTTTTCAATAGGTTTTGAGAAAAAAGGTCTCAAAGTGTCCCCAAATGTCGTCTTCTTGTCCCGAAATGCAAATAGTTAAATTTGTAAACAATTACGAACCATAATGTTCAGCTTAAAAATTCCGTCATCATAATCGAAACTTACTAACCCACCCAATCTATCAACGGAGGATTTGATACTGTTTATCCCTATGCCGTGAAGCCCTTGTTCTTTCTTTGTTGATGTTAAAACAGATGTATCTACCTTATCTGATGTATTTGTAATGACAATAAATAGCTTCTCTCGTTCTTCCATTAGGCTTATCCAAATATGCTTATGTGATACACCAGCTCTCTGGCAACCTTCTATTGCATTGTCAAGAGCGTTTCCGATGATACGGCACAACTCCAATTCGTCTGCCTTGATATTTGTTATGATATTGACCTTGCAAATAAACTCTATACCGTATGTCTGAGCAAGAGAACCCTTGATGTTCACAATAGAATCGACGGCATTATTACCAGTATAGCAGAGTCTGTTAGCAAGCCTTACAAATGAGCTTAGCTTGACAAGATATTCCTTAGCAGAATCAGTATCATTGTTTTCCAACATATCATTCAGAACTAAAAATTGATTTTCAATATCGTGTTTAAACTCTCGTACTTGCTTGTATGACAGGGTAAGCAGCTTATAGTTTTCCTGTTCCTGTTGCTTTATTGTTTCAAGGTATTTTAACTTTATCTTATCTTCAAAACTTTCAAAGAAATTAAACATAGCAAGGTTTATAAAGATAATTCCTGCAAGAGAAACGCCCAAAGAAACATAACTATAAGTGTTGCTGCCAACAAATCCATCAAGCATTGTTTGTAAAAGAAAAATACTTATGATTGGAATAACTATTATCAATATCCAATATTTTATCGGCAGTTCACGAATTTTTTTGTTTATTATGCGGTGCATCAATCCTATAAGCCATAAATAAATTATATTTGTGCCTACCATTCCGAGATAACGTCCTAAACCAGACTCTAAGAATTCATCTGGTGTTCCCATATTAGCAATGCAAAGTAATCCAATCACAATAGGTTCAGATATAGATATAATCAGTAAAAACAATATGTTCCAAAATATTTTATGACGGATTGAATCATCATAACAAATAAAGGACATGGAGCTAATAAGAATAATGGTTGTAATCAGATACACTAAAATATTATCTGTCAACAAAACTGTCGCTGACAGTATTACAGTAGAAAGAAGATACGACAGATAAAGAACTGCTTTATTAACTTTTGCCTTACTCAACAAGGAAAAGTATAAGAATACCAACATCATTTCAATTGCTACATTGACAATCTCAATGATATTTTCAATCAATACGGGCAACTCGATCATCTCCCTGTTGCATAGTTAAGATAGCGAGCAACTATCTCATCTTTATATGTTTTGCCTATGGGGATTTTTCTGCCGTTGCTTAGAATAATATCGTACTTGGTAATATTCTGTATATGGTCAAGATTTACAAGTATTCCACGGTTTATAATAGCGAAATTGTACTTTAACAACTCGCCACACACAGTTGAAAAATCGCCGCCGTACTCCAATTCACCATTAACTGTGAATAGTGATACCTTTCTTCTATGTCCCTCAAAGTAAAGAATATCTGTCAGCCTGAACTTGAATGACAGATTTTTATTATTGAAAGTGAAAGTTCTAAATCGCTGCTGGCACTCAGCAATGATAGAATTTAGCTGTTTGGTATATACATAGTCTGGCTGATTTTTCAATATATAGCGAAACGCTCCCACATCGTAGCCCTTAACGGCAAATTCGGCATAATTCGTCAGGAAAGAAATAATAACTGAACCATCTATCTGTCTGATTCTTTCAGCGGTCTGCAATCCGGTCAGATCGGGCATTTCAACATCGAGTATGATGACTTCATACATTCCCTTGACATAGAAACTCAATAAGTCTCTCCCGCTTGTAAATTCGTGTATTTCGCAGTCGGGGAGTTTCATTTCTCTTAATCTGTTATGAAGTTGTTTTAAGAATACAGGTTCATCATCAACGATAGCAATATTCATAGCAATCACCTCACAATTGGTCATGCTTTATGTATCAGTTATCATTATACCACATCGGAGAGATTATTTCAAGAGAAAAAATAGCTATGCCTCCATTAATAGTTTCGGAGACATAGCCTCATGTTGCGTTATTTTATATTCATCGAATATGGTCTATTGCCTGATTTAAGAGTGGGTGTACTTATAAGTGCTTCACAGATCTGAATCTCCCCCCGACACAGCAGCGTATCCCATGCATCGTTATTTTCATAGGTGAATTTCACCACCTGGTCACTGCTGTCCAATGTACCCGTCAAGCCGCTGAAAGGCGTATCCGCTTCATAGGTACTGTGCTGCTGGATCATATCAAAACGGGAGAGATCCGGGTGAATGATAGTATCCGACTCCGTATAGCTGACAGCAATGGAGATTCTCTCCTGGCTGCCGCCGTATTGGAATGTCACGCTGTCCGATGTTAAGGATGTTCGGGCAGCCTCCGCACGGAGGAAATCCCTGGGGCACATGATACCCAGCATAGCTGTGCAAAGCACAAGGGAAAGCATGGCTTTGGTTTCCCTGTGCTTTTTGGCAGCAAGCAGTCCGACTGCCAGCAAGCCGAGAATCAGCATGACTGTCAGCATGCCGCTCCCATCATCCCCTGTTTTCGGCGCAGTTACCGTTTTATCTCCGTCAGGCGTCTGTACCTCCGTGGTACCGGGCTGCTCTGCCGGCGTTGCAGCCTTTGCAGAGATCGTATAGTTCTTTGTCTCAAACGCTCCGATCTGCATCTGATACACTTCATTCTCCGTGATCTCCAATGTCTCTGAAACTGAAGCATTCAACTTCAGATCCGACAGGTCATAATCGTTGTGGTTGATGACCTTTACGTCAAACTTGACCTGTTCTCCCTGGGCATAGCTGGTTTGATCCGGCGTAATGGTAATGCCCACTGGGGGATCGTTTACCGCCCCGGCCCGCTGCGGCACTGCAAGAGCAGCACAGAGGCAAGCTGAAAGGATCAGCGCGCTGAACCGTTTGCATAGTTTCATCTGATGTTTTTCTCCCTCTCCTATTGGATTTAAAATTTTGTGCTGCCCTTCCGACTTCCATGCATTGCATACGTCATCTCAATTGATGTCGATACCATGTCATAATTAAATGTTTCGGCTTGCACAACTTTTTTATTATACTATACCTCCAAGGGCTTGTCAATACAAAATCCGCTACAGGAGGTGATGAACCGCAATGCTTATACGGGCAGTTCCGTGTATATCTCCGCAGTGGCAGTTATAAGCAAATCTGCTGCATGAGCATGTCGGTGCAATCCGGCGTTTTATTTGCTTTTTTGTTTTTTGAAGGTAGTGGAAAAATTGCTTCGACCGCACTTCAATTAAGAAGAAAATCCGAGAAATATTAAGCATAATATTATTTATATATAATTTTTCAGACGCACAGATTTCCCTTGACAAGGGTCATTACATCGTGTATAATTGATACGAAATATTATGTTCTCTTGAACATATTTCAAATTTGTAAAATATGGGAGAAATTATGGACATTAGGAAACTAACAGTATCACTTTTCACGGCTTGTACGCTTGTAGCCTCTCTGATCGCACCACTTGGATCTGGTTTAAACAATTTTAAATCAGATCATGCATTGACTGTTGAGGCAGCAGACATAAACAATTCTCTTTCCGGCACACCTGTTTTATGTACACTGGTTGCGAATTCTTCAAATGGCGGTGTTGTTTTGCAACCCAATAAGAAGTACTACTCACCCAATGCTGATTATTATGCTAAATTCCAGTCAGATGGGCATCTTGCGGTATATAATAAGAATGATGTACTGATCTGGAAATCGAAAGAGATGAACAAAACAGGGAATCCAGGAAGAACCTGCAAAATGCAACAAGACGGAAACATGGTTATATACGATAAGAATAACACATGGATCTGGCAATCGAATACAAATGAGAAAAGAAATGCATCCCTTTATCTCAGCGATAAAGGTGAACTCTGCATTTATTCCGCTAAAGAAGGCGCATACACGTTTTCAAGCAGCGGTAATCCCAGCGACCTTGTATTCCACACTCTGATTGCGAATTCTTCAAATGCAGACAAAGAAATACAGTGCGCAAAGAGTTACTACTCTCAAAACCGTAAATACAGAGTAATCTACCAGAATGACGGTAACCTGGTTGTATATGACAATACTAATAATAATGCAATCTGGAATTCCGGTACAGCTACCTACAATATGCGAAGATGTGTTATGCAAGTAGACGGAAATCTGGTGATATATAGCAAGGACAATAAGGCTGCATGGCAGTCACATACGAATGAAAAGAGAAATGCATCCCTTTATCTTAGCGATGAAGGTGAACTTTGCATATATTCCGCCAGCAAAGGTGCTTATACGTTTTTAAGCCATGCAATAGCGATTTCCACTAGTAATACGATTGTTTTAGATGTTGATCGGAAATACTACTCCCCCAATGCGAATTATTACGCTAAATTTCAGTCCGATGGAAATCTTGTTGTATATGATAAGAGCAATAGATGGGTTTGGCAATCGGGAACAGCGTATACCGGCAAAACCTGCAAAATGCAAGTAGATGGAAACCTTGTTATATATGACGCAAAAAATAATCCGGTATGGCATTCACATACGAATGAAATGAGAAATGCAGTGCTTTATCTGACTGATACAGGAAAGCTTTGTATTTATTCTAATGATAAGAAAAAATGCACCTTTGTAAGTGACTATAAAATTTCCATTCCTGATAGTGATATAACCCTCCAAAAGCAAACAATGAGTGAGTTTGTATGCTCACTAAAGCCGAATTCTAATGGGAACAAATACTCCACTGGTTTTACAAAGCTTGGACAGAACGACGGTTTGATGTTGAGAAGAGTAACCGTAAGCACGACAGTTACTTTTTCAAAAAACATATCTGAAATTGAAATCAGAAAACAATTACGGTTTTATGTAAGGTATAAATTCCAGGATCCTGTAACGCTAGATGTAAAAGAAGGCGGAGAGCGTTGGATGAGAGAGGAATCAAATTATTTTACAATCGAAAAGATGACCGCCAATGAGTATACATTGACAGCAAATAATATCCCTTGTTTAGGAAATGAAGTGGATTTTGGACTTGTGAATAATTCAAATAATCGCATTACACAAATCACTAACTTTCATTTTGAAAACACAGACAATGATTTTCAAAAATACGATGTCCTCTGTAGAAACGGCGAAAACATTCATATCACAATGCAGTATAATTGTACCCAGGGAAACATCGAAATCTGGCTCAAGACGTTAAGCAGATATGTTAACAGCTTGTCTAATATTACTGGTGTTAAGAGAAATAACATTTACATTTTTGAATTTGCAGATCAGCTTTGCATTTGCCCTTGCGACGATGTATATGTAATCCCGGCTAACAATCCCGTCCACGCTGTGTTAGTACCATCAGCATCATGGGGACCGACCTACTTGGATGTACAGCAATCTATACAGGATTCTCCGGATTCTATACATCTTTTGTATCTCCATGAATTAGGCCATTGCTATGCAACAAAGAAGTTCAACAATACATTCAACTGCAATATTGACGATGGCAACACCAACGCTCGCGGTATAACAGCTATGCAAAACTGCACAGAGTTAAATCAAACCGTTCTTTATGCAAATGGGAACCTTGGAACATATAATGTGGCATTCAGAAATCTGGCAGATAGTAAGTATGGTGAAACTGTCAATTTCAAAATTCTTAATATGTTCGCAAACTATATCCAAGAATACGGCGATAAAAACGGCTGGGCAATCCTTGAAAAGTACTTTGAAGGTGGAGATCAATTCTTCAATGCCAATCTGTATGCAAGTGATTTTGAAAGAGCAGTGAAAGAGGAGCTCAAAAAATCTGAGGACGTAAACAAAAATAATTGCAATAATCTTTGCGAAGAATCGATTAAATTTATAAATGCGCTGCAATTTTTACAACAGAATGCTCCCAATCAAATGTCGGTATCGACATTCGTTCAAGATATCATAAATAAAGATTCTCAAAAACACGAGTATAAAGATACCCTTACGGAGTACATGGAAAGAATCGAGAAGGGGTATCGTGGTATAAAAGATCATTATTTATTCTTTACAAAGTGTGTCAGCTGATTTCACATCGGTGCCAACTAGACCACACGGCATAGGACAGGTACGGTTTATCGGTTATTCCATAAAAAACTGCGTATCTGTAAAAACGAAAACTGTGATAAAACGTTATATCGGATCGGCTAATTTTTAGCCGATCCGATTTTTTTCGGTATGTACGCTATCAGCCTGTGGTTCGTGCTGCCAGATACCATGCCATCCTGATATCATACCCTCTGGCAGCATTCCTAGAAAACCAAATAAACGTAGAGCGTTCTTCATATCACTTCGGAACGCTTTTTTATATTATTCGGAGGATTTCTTATGGGAAAGCCGTCCAACCGGAAGAACGCAAAAAACAAGGAATTTCTTGTGATCTGTGGTTCTGACAAACCTCATGCAAAAGCACAACGCATATATCGTAACAAAGCAAATCATAAATATTTATAACCAATGGAGTCTGGAGTGACAAGGCCGTGCCTTTGGCATTTCGCCCCTAGACTCTGAAAACAACAGATCAACGACCAGACATTTCCGAGTGTGTCCTCATGTATATTTCACGAAAAAGAATACAGAATTTCAGAGTCAGATTGATTGACAAAATGGGCAGAAATATGGTATACTTAATAAAAATGTTTCCTTAGCGTTTTTGGATGAACGCCCCAATTAGACAAGTCTTAACATATCACTTTACTCCGAAGGGAGATAAAGCAAGTGCCATATATCACAACAAGGATGCAGGCTCCAAGAGACACCAGCGCCTGATCCATATGATGCATCACATGCTCTTTCCGTACACTTTATTTTGAAGAATCGCTTATTGATGCGGTTCTAATCATTCTTTCACAAAAGCGAGGCAGAAAAATGGAACAGCAAAGTACCAGCTTAAAATTAAGTCAGAATTCTTTTGATTATTTTCGCCTGTTCGCAGCGTTTCAGGTTATGTTTGGTTATATGGTGTCACTATATGAAATCAAACTCCCCTTTTATATCCCTTTACGTTTTATTGGCGGCGTACCAATCCTATTTACGCTGTGTGGATTTTTGGTAACAGCATCTTATGCAAAATCCAAAAATGTAGGAGAATATTTTAAAAAAAGGTTCTTTCGCATTTTTCCACCCTTGTGGTTCAGCGTATGGATTGGCTTTGTGATTTTATTACTGTTCTCCAACGGCGAATTTCCAGTAGGAAAAGCAGCCGTGTGGACATTCCTCCAGGGATTTGCTTTGCAGTATACGCCCGGATTTGCAAAGGAATTCGGTAGTGGAACGTTTAACGGTGCATTATGGGCACTGTTTACAGAGATGCAATTTTATTTATTAGTACCACTATTCTATCGCTTTATGAAAAACAGAAAGATAAAGAGCTGGCTAGTGATAGGCATTGTGCTCATTGCAGTACAGATTGGTGGAACAGAACTGGCTGCGGCAAGCCATAGCCGTGGGTTAATACTGCTATGGAAGCGTGGTATTCTTGCGCAAAGCAGCTTCTTCTATATTGGAAGCTTTCTGTATGTTTTTAAAGACACTGTGTTAAACCGGTTAATCAAATATGCACCTTGGCTGTTTGCGGGGTACACATTTTTGTATATTCTTTGGAATATTTTCGATATTGCCATTTTACAGATGCTTGCCACAGATTGTCTGTTACCGATTTTGATTTTGACTTTGGGTTATTTCTTAGGGCAGCATCGCTTAAGGTATGATATCTCCTATGGAATCTATCTGTATCATGTGATGATTATCAATATTTTCTTGGAATTGCAGCTGGCTTTGAATATCGGAACGATACTGTTGATTGTGCTGCTGTCATGTGGTTGCGGAGTGATTTCTCTGCTGATTGATAAAGGCTTCAGAAAAATATTACCTTAACACAACACCGCACAAAGCCTGCTTAATGGCTTTGTGCGGTGTTGCTCAAGATATATCATACCAGAATAGCAGATTTCCTGCTTGTGCATTCACTCTTATGCATTCTCACTGCATCAGCATCCGGCGCAGCCGCACCAGATCCGCTGCATCCAACCGCTGATCCCCGGTCAGATCCGCCTGGACTGCCTGCTCCGGCGTCAAAGTACCCTGCCTGAGCAAATACCGTTGCAGTTGCACCAGGTCAGCCACGTCCACATCTCCGTCCAGATCCACATCTCCCAACAAGGACTGGGTGTACACCGCTTGCACGGTCACATCTCCGGTCAGCTCCAATTGGCAGCTTGCATCCGTCAGCTTTTGCTGATCCCCGATGTTCCAGTATGCAAATTGATACCCTGCCTTGGGGGCAGCAGTCAGCGTGACCGGCACGTCGGTGTAATACTTTCCAATCCAGTCGCCGCCGGACAGATCCGGGGTCAGGCTGTTGACCTGTATTGTGCCGCAGGACTCGTCATTCCGCACTGTCAGGGAAACCAGCCGTCCTTGCAAAGACAGGGTTCCTGCCAGGGCAGAGGTAATGCTGTCAAAGCGACTCTGATAGAAGGAGCGCACCTGCTGCGTTTCCGAGTTGTATTGGGACTGGGCATACTGCCCACCAGGCCAGCCCGGCCAGAACCGGTTGTAAGTAGCAAGGGTCATATCCTGATACTGCCGAGAGAGGGCTTCAATCCGAGCCGTCACCCGCTCCGGCTTGAAATTCTCATTCGCCATGTCCATAAAGGTCAGACAGAAATCCCGGCGGAAGGTGTCGTTTTGCAAAGCAGCACTGAACAGCTTAGACAGGAAGCAGTCCTGCTTCAGCAGACCGGCAAAGGAATTATCGCTGGGCTTTGTCTGCCCGTACAGATTGGTGCTGTATTCTGTATCAAACAGGATGAACCGCCACTTGCCGTCTGCATAGGGGTTATTCTCCTTCACCTGCATGGATTTCCACATAGCCATGTTGTTCTGACCCCAGTCCGTGTTGTTGTAATAAAACTCGGCACTCATGTAATCCATGAAGGATTGAATATCCACCTGGGCACACAGTTTTTTGTAGTTGGCATCATCGGAAAGATCCGCAGTTTTGACCCACTCATACAAAGCGGTAAACTCTACAAAGCCCTCCTCCGTGCCTTCATCCAACTCCTCATTCTTAATGATGCATACGTCCTTTTTCTTGATGCCGTAATGATCCTTCACCAGGGAATCACTGAGCTTTTCCGTGATTTCGTAATGTCCCCAGAACTCCCCGTCCACAAAGACAATGCAAGGCTCCATGCCCTGGGTCAGCAGATCCCGGTCACTGACCAGGGACTGGTTCAGCTTATCCCGGAACCGGGTGTACTGGCTGTCGTTGCCGGCATTCCGTAGCATGAAACTGTCGAAGGAATCGATCACGCCGCCATTGAACTGGCTTTGTACCTTGCCGGAAAACAGGTCGTACTCCACCTTGGCTGCTCCATAATTACTGCGGGCATATACATTGAAACTCTTCTGGTTCTGGCTCCGGGTAGCACCTCCATGAATGCGGATCCCTACATCCTGGGACAGCACAAGACTGCCGTTTTCAAAGATCTGCATGGAGGCAGGCCGCTCCCACAAAGCACCGGACTGCATGTAGTTGGCAGGCATCTCCCAGGTGCGAGTGGAATAATCGTAATCCGGACCATTTCTCCAGTCGTCATAGGTCTTACCCAGCACATAGATGCCCTTTTCGTAGTCGAACAGATTGGCACTATCGGTAACCAGAGAGATTACCTTGCAGTCCCGGTAAAAGGACGCCCGGTTCTGATACCCGATGAAGTATGCCCCAACAGCAACACTGCTGGATGCCCCATTGGCATCCACCGCAATGGCACGCAGGATCATACCCTTGTCCACCGGACTGGTGGGTGCCGTTACCTGCGACATAAAATCCGTTGCAGCAATATCCGTCCGGGCACTCAGCACATTCTGGGAGGAAGACACGTCCGAAATGGCGATTGGGCCAGTGTATTTCTGACTATCCGTAGTGGGATCGCTGCCGTCCAGTGTATAATAAATAGTAGTACCCGCCGGAGCGGACAAGGTCAGATCAAAGCCAGCATCATAAAAGCCGGGCTTCTTGGAAAAGATCGGCGCATCCACCGCTGTTTTCAACACATCCTCAGTCTGATTGGGCTGATCCGGGGACATATTCAGGTAGGCAAACTGGTCGGAGCCGTCCGGCACTCTGCCATAAGAAACATTCTCCCCGATGGCACCAAAGGCAATGGTGTCCACCTGTTTCCCGGTCGGATCCGTCAGAAGCAGAGTCTCCCCGTCCTTGGACAAACCAAAGGGTGCCATCAGCTGCCCTGCCGGTGCGACTGCCTTGGCATCACAAAACACCAACAGTCGTCCGCCTGCCTCCAGGATCGTGCCTGTCGGGAACACATACTGACCCGGCTTGACCGGATCATCCGTCAGACCATAGCCGCTGAGATCCACCGCCTGACCGGTGGGGTTGTACAGTTCAATCCAGTCGTAATACGCCCCATCTGCGGCAGCAAATGCGGTATTCTTGGCACATGCCTCATTGAGCACTACCCCATTCGGTGCATCAGCGGCAAAACTCACCGATGTGCAGCAAAGCCCCAGTGCCGTCACGCCGCCAAGAACAAGAATCATTTTTTTATATCGGTTCATAAGTTCCCCTCCTGTTTTTTGTCCGGCGCATGCCGAACCCATTTTGTCTAGTGTAACATAATTTTCTACAAAAAGCAAGAGAGAATGTGAAAAGCGGTACTGCAACTTGCAGCACTGCTCCTCCAGGTCTCCGGATACAGTGACAGAAATGACAGGTTCGTGACAGTTTATTTTGAAAGCTGTCACTGGGTAAAAGCCAGAAAACTGGGGTTTGCATGGACAAATGACAGAAATGACAACTTTTTCGTTCTACAGGCAGAAAAAACATAGTAAACTGGATATACATATTTTCTACAGAAAGAAACCGAAAAAAACTGTCATACTTGTCACTGGATACGGAAAAGCCCGGAAAACTGGGGATTATCCAATGACAGTTTGTGTGACAGAAATGACAGTTTTGCGGCAGGTGTGACAGTTCCCCCCATTCGTTCAAATTGCAGCCGGACGAGGGGAACGGGGCAGGAGTCCAAAAAACCGCCAGAGCGACCTGCTCCGGCGGGTTTTTTCTGTCCAGATTCACTTTGTGGAATCGATTCAACATTGCCCGGCATGTTTCCACGCACCAGGATTCTCTAGGAAAGCACCCCCACAGACAAACGCGTCAATGTACGCTTCAAAAGTGCAAGATCCGTTGCATTGATAACACCGTCCTGGTTCCAGTCCGCCATTTGCCGGTTGATCAGGGTTAGATCCCGACTGACCAGATACCGCTGCATGCGCAGTATGTCTGCAACAGTCAACGCTCCGTCGCTGTTGACATCCCCTGGAAGGGTGGTTAGCACTGTAAATGGATAAGTATGCTCCTCCGCATAGCGCTGGGCTTCTGTATCCCGATTGCCATATATGGTACAGTTCTGGTCGAATACCGGATCCTCCGGATCTGTCAACGGATTCGTTGCCGGAATGGTAATTAAGGCTGTGGTGCGCACTCCGAAGGCTTTGGGCAATGCACCAATAACAGCCACCGATTCGGGAATGGTAATGGACGAAAGCATTGGAAATGCGCCTACACCAATGATTTTCAGTGATTCCGGCATGGACAGATGCCCTACCTTACCACAGTTCCGAAAGGCACCGGAATCTATGCGCACAATGCCATTTTCCAGGCGCACCTTTTTTAAAGCGGTACAGCCACAAAACGCATCCGATCCGATGGATGCTGCAAGCAGACGCAGATCACCCAGCTTGGCACAATCCCGGAAAGCATATTGGCTTATCTGGAGATCCCGGCATTGCAGGGCCAGCGTTTCCAGTCCGCATGCTTCAAACGCCATGGCACCAATGTACTGCAACGCCGACGGAAAATTGACCTCCCGCAGGTAGGGACAGCGATAGAAAGCTTTTGCATCGATGAACCTGATGGTATCAGGCAGCTGAATCTTTGTGACTGGAGCAAACATAAATGCGCTTTGTTCCACAGTCGTAACCGGATAGCCGTTAATTTGCTCCGGAATTGTTACCACATCCCGAATGGGATCTGCTGCTGTATTTGGCGTGCGCATACTGTACTTGCTCTTGACAAATGCAGCCGTCCGATCGGGACAAAGCATGTACAAGTCACCGTCTGATTCCATGAATCCAGAGGAAACAAGGGTTTCCACGCCGTCAACCAGCGTGTAGTGATAGGAGGGACGGGGCGTTTTCCGCTGGATCTCATAGGTAAGCGTAAAGGTTCCATCCTTATTTTCCTTAATTTCTGCATCCGCCGCATCGTACTGCTTTGCATCATCAAGATCCGTCAGAACCGCCTCAAAGGTAACAGCTCGGTCAGAGCCGGTATTTTCTCCGGCGGCAAGAATCCGCTTGGTTCCTGCATCGTCCAGCCAGTATTCATTGTAGTTTTCCTGGTAATCCAGATGCTTGATATCCGGCACACAATGCAGGAACCAGGATTGTCCCACTTTATATTCTGAAAAGCGATCCCAGATGCCGTAGCAATCCTCCAGCTGCTCCAATGTGAGCCTTGGACCGATTGCCGGATCCTGTGACAGCATGCGCCTTGCCCGTTCACAGCGAACAGTGTCCTTTGCCGATTGCTCCGTTTCAAAGATAAACCGGCACAGGGCTTGTTCGGATTCAGACATAGCTGCATAGTCCGTGATGCACAGATCATAACGCAGGAACTTTTCCCACAAGCTTTCGTCTATAGGCATTTGATCTATCGGGCGTGCTGTTGCGGTATTAGGAATAGATGTCCCATGGACCAACAGCGGTGCAGCGTACATGGTGAGTACTACTGCGGAAAGTGCTGCAAGAATACGTTTCTTCATACCGAATTCCTCCATGTCAAGATTGTATAAATGAACGGTCTTCGTAATAGCATCCAATTCATTCAGAGTGGTATTGTCATGTCCGGTTCAGGGTGCGTCCGAACATGACTGGCATATCCATATCAAACGTCAGTGGGATTGTGTAATTCGGGGCGCAGTGTCTTCATCGGGCACCATTCTACATCCAGCCCAGGAACTAATCCGCAGCGGCTATGGACATACCCAGATCGTATTCCGGTGGTCTGCCATCCACTAGATAGTCATCCAGATACTCTGAACGGTCATATTCGTAACCAAGCCCGTTCATGATCAACATGCACGCAGTTTCTGCTTCATATTCCTTTTGTGCAAGGGAAAGATTTGCAATATCATGTTCCGGAATTGACAGCTTAAGCCAATTGATCTTTTTCAATTCCTCATCTTGCGGCAAGTGACCGCAAAGTAGGTGCCCGATCTCGTGGAAGATTGCAGCTGCTTTTTCCTCCAGTGACTTCTTGGCATTCACAACCATCGAATAATGTGTTTGTATATGTCCCCAGTTCTTTTTTATTATAGAAATGTTACAAACTCCACCCTCGATTAAACACTCGTAATTGCGTCATTATCAAAGAACCTAGAAGTAACTAAGCGCAGAATAATGTATGTAATTCATATATTATTCCTATACTATTCATACACATATATTCCTACACATTAAAAATAAAATACTCCTCGTTGTAAGAGTTCCTTAACTGGTACTCTTGCTTCGAGGTTTTTTCTTTTACAAGCTATTTTATTTTTTCTATCTCTTCTTTTAGCCACTCAAATTCCCTTTGAGTATAAACTTTTTCGGTGATATCAGAAATGCTATGGCCAACCATATATTTGATCGCATATTCGTCAACACCGTACTTCTTAGCCATGGTAACGAAGTGTTTGCGCCCATCGTGTGGTCTGTGTTCCGGGTTCAATTTAAGTTCATCTCGTAGCATTCTGAAGCCTTGTTTATATCGTGCATAAGTTAATGCAGTGTTCTTACTTCGGATGTTCTGATTCGTATAATTGAACAAATATAGACTTCCGAGTTTCTGTGCTTCTTTATATTTTCGTTCAACCAAGTGGTAAATCTTCGAATGAATAGGCACGACGCGGTCTGTACCGGCGTCGGTCTTTATACCACCACTAAAAGTTCCGTTCTCAAGGTCCACATTTTCCAATTTAAGCAAGCCCAGTTCCTGTGGGCGCCATCCGGAATAACACTGAATAAGAAGCACATCTACAAATAACTTATCATTGACATGCTCCCAAAGCAAGTTTATTTCATTGTCCGAAAAAGGAATATGCTCTTTCTTAACGGTCACGATTTCCTTTATAGTTTCCTCGCTAAGGTTAAACGATCTTGAGTAGTTTCGTTCTACCAACTGCCCCCTTCCCGGTAAAATAGACACGAAAAAGCACACAAAAGTCGAATGAATCGCCGGATTGCTCCGGCATGCTCATGCGACATTTTGCCGATTCAACTGCCGGGCATACTCCATCGGGGATAACCAACCAATGGAAGAATGCGGACGCACCGGATTGTAAAATCCTTCAATGTACCGAAAAATTGAATTTTGCGCCTGCCGACGGGTCACATAGCTGGTCAGATATACCAGTTCACACTTGAGGCAGCTGAAGAAATTCTCCGCCACCGCATTGTCGTGAGGCTCACCCTTCCGGGACATGCTTTGCACAAAGCCCAGTTTTTCGAGCTCTTCCCGGTACGCCGCTGCCGCATACTGCACGCCCCGATCCGAATGAAACATCAGCCCCGGCGCCGGATGCTCCCGTTTTACAGCCATGCGGAGTGCCACCAGGGTCAGCGCCGTATCGATGCGGTTGGAAAACGCATAGCCCACCACCTTCTTGGTGCAAAGGTCTTTTACGATCGCCAGATACAGCCATCCTTGCCCGGTTGGAATGTATGTAATATCGCCAACCCAGACAGTATTTGGCTTAGAAACCTGAAAATTCCGGTTCAGCAGATTCGGTG
>ERZ827168.130-NODE-130-length-121757-cov-7.597500_pt1 | contig 121757 bp, 116 predicted proteins | sample MGYA00519868_ERZ827168 | MGnify/ENA primary metagenome ERZ827168 (study PRJEB31778, sample SAMEA3449271) | human gut metagenome | biome: human gut; feature: human-associated habitat; material: faeces | place: United Kingdom | collected 2010/2012 ... | reverse complement strand
TACCATGACCTTTTTCAATCATACCTGGAATTACAGCCTTAGATACGATAAAAGGACTTACTAAATCAGTGTTAATTACTGTTTGAAAATCTTCTAAAGTAGTTTCAGTCATTGGCTTACGAATATTGATCCCCGCATTGTTAACTAGGATATCAATTACACCAACTTCTTCTTTGATCTTTTTTACTAATTTATTAACTTCATCTTCCTTAGTTACATCACAAACATAGCCATAAGCTTTAACTCCTTCATTTTCAAATTCCTTTAAAGCCTTGTTTACTTTTTCTACACTTCTTTGATTAAAACAAACTTTAGCTCCAGCTTTATATAGGGCACACGTGATACCAAAACCGATACCACTTCCTCCTCCTGTTACTAGGGCTACTTTGCCTTCTAATGAAAAACTATTTAAGTCAAACATTTTATTAATCCTCCAACAATATAATTATACAAAATTATGTATATTATGTTTAAAAATGATATCATTTAATTATGATAAAACATAAATATATAGTTCTAGATGATGATCCAACAGGTATTCAAACAATACATGATGTATTGGTGTTAATTAATTATGATTACAATCTTTTGTGTGAAGCTTTTAAAGATCCAAGAGAAATGTTTTATATTTCTACTAATTCGAGAGCTTTTAGTGAACAGGAAACAATCAAATATCATGAGAAACTTATTCAAATGATATGTGATATCGCAAAGGAATTGAATATTGACTTTACTATTATTTCAAGAGGAGATTCGTCTTTAAGAGGTCATTTTCCATTAGAAGGTGAAGTGATTAAGAAAGTATTAAATGATAATGGCTATTTAATTGACGGTGAAATTATTTGCCCTTATCTTGATGGCATTAGAAAAACCGTTAATGATGTTCATTATGTGATTAGTAATGGTGTAGAAATTCCAGTTGGTGAGAGTGAGTTTGCGAAAGACAAGACCTTTGGCTTTAAAAGCAGTAACTTAAAAGATTATGTTGAAGAAAAGACCAATGGCAAGTATAAGGCGTGCGATTGTGTTTCTATTGGTTTAGATGATAATAATATCGTTGGTAAATTAAATAGTGTTACAAACTTCAATAAGGTGATTGTTAATTGTACATCAGTGGATGATTTAAGAAAATTTGTATGTGCTTATAAACATACAAATAAGAAATTTTTATTTAGATGTGCAGCATCTTTGGTTAAAGAATTAGGTAATATTACGGATATTCCTTATTTGGATAGCAAAAAGTGTATATCTTATGGAAGTGGTGGTTTGATTCTAGCTGGTTCTCATGTTAAGAATACAAGTGACCAATTGGCGTATTTGAAGAAGCATGATTCAAATGTCGATTATGTAGAATTTAATCAACATGAAGTTTTAACTAATCATTTACATGATGAGGCAATTAGATGTGCGAAAGAAATAGATGAAAAGTTAAGACAAAATAAAACGGTTTTATTAGCTACTAGAAGAGATCGTGTAGATTTCCCTGGTGATGATAAAGAAAAACAATTAGAAATGGCAGTAAGCATTTCTAGAGAGCTTACAGGTATCTTATCTTTATTAAAGGTACGTCCTTCATTCTTGATATCTAAAGGTGGCATTACTTCTTATGATTGTTTAAGTGTTGGTTTAAATGTTAAGAAGGCATTAGCACTTGGACAAATTGAAAAGAACGTAGGGGTAATAAGGATTTTAGATGATTCTAAATTTAAAGATATGCCTGTAGTAATCTTCCCAGGTAATGTAGGTAGTGTAGATACTTTATATAAGATAAAAGAAAGGTTAAAGGGTATGGAAAAGAAGGTATTTGGTTATCCAAAATTTGATGAGAAAGGTGAGATGATTCTAACAACTTATGACAATGAATATCGAGATATGTTAATGGATATTCGTGTTTATAAGTTGACTAAGGGCGAAACCTTGGCGTTTACAAGCAGCGATGAAGAAGTTGCTGTTTTACTTTTGAATGGCGAATTAGAAATGGATGTTGATGGTGTTAAGGAAAGTGTGACTAGAAGATCGGTCTTTCTTGATGGTCCATATGCTGGACATGTTTCTAAGAATAAGACTATTGTGGTTAAGGCTAATAGCGAAACCGAAATTCTTGTTCAAAAGACAAAGAATGACAATGATTTCAAGTCTAAGTTATATAAACCTAGTGATGCTCCATTCAATTATTCTAACAAGGGTAAGTACAACAATACAGCTGCTAGAAGAGTTAATACAATCTTTGATCATGACATCAATCCACTAAGCAACATGGTATTGGGCGAGGTTTTAAATGATCCAGGTAACTGGTCAGGGTATCTTCCTCATAGACATCCACAACCTGAGTGTTATTACTTTTTATTCGATCATGCAGAAGGCTTTGGAGCTAGTTATGTAGGGGATGAGGTGTTTAAGAGCACTAACCGTAGTTTCTCGGCTATTCCAGGTGGTAAGTTACATCCTCAAGTATGTGCTCCAGGCTATCAAATGTATACATGTTGGATGATTAGACATTTGGATGGCAATCCTTGGTTACAAACAGATAGATGTGAAGATGATGCTTATGTTTGGCTTCATGAAGCTGAATTTGATCCTGAAACTAATTCATTTAAGAAATAAATAAGACATGTTAAAGATACCTTTTCTCTAAACAAGAAGATTGTATCAATAAAAGGCGCTTAAGGTTAGAAAATCCTGAAGTGCCTTTTAAGTTTTAAGCCTTATTTTAAGTAAAAGAAAGGACTGTTAGAAATTAGTCATTTCGTAACAGCCCATTTTATAAAGTCTTTATTTAATAACTTCTTTCATCACACTATAAGCACCATTGTTGTTGATATCGTTTAGATACTTAACAACAGCTTCTTCAAAACCAGGTATTAAAGTTAAATCTCTATCCCAGAATGTAGTATTTGATGCTATTTCATGTGCTAGTGTCTTTACATCATCATCTTTATGATTATAGTAGAATTCAAGGACTTCCTTATCATCAGAAATAATATATTCGTCACCATTTTCTCTATGAGCTACTAGACCTTTATCGGTTAATTCTTGTCCTTGATAGAACTTGATATAGAAGGCGAAACTAGCAGTGATACATTCTGGCAATTTATTAAATTTTTCTACATAGCCAAGAAGTGATGGCATTACTCTTGCCTTCCACTTTGAAGTTGAATTTAATGAAATGCTTAATAATTGATGATCAATGAATGGATTCTTAAAACGATCAATTACAGAAGCGGCAAATTGTTCGCAATCTTCTTTCGCTAAAGTTAAAGTAGGAATTACTTCATCAAATAAAGTTTTATTCATAAACTTGGAAATCACTTCATCATTCATACAGTCCCTTACAATGTTTTGACCAGCCTCATAGGCACCTAGGACAAAAGAAGTATGAGCACCATTTAAGATACGTACTTTTCTTTGTTTATATGGTTTATGATCTTTACAAATAAGAATTGGAAGATTAGCCTTTTCACATGGGAATTCATCCTTGATAGAATCAGGACCCTCAATTACCCAGAAACCAAAGATTTCACCAGTATCAATAATGTTATCAATATAACCATTTTCGTTGTTGATGGTTTCTGCTTCATTTCTAGGGTAACCTGTAACAATTCTATCTACTAATGTTGAACAGAAGATATTTTCTTCTTTTACCCAATTGATAAAGTCTTCGCCTAAGTTCCAATCACTAGCGTGTTGTAATACATATTCTTCAAGTTTCTTACCATTGTCATCGATTAGCTCACATGCAAGAATAATAAAACCTTTGCCTTTTTCGTTTTTGAAGTTCAAATATCTTTCATACAAAAACTTAGTTAATTTAGCAGGATAGCTAGATGCTGGACAATCTTCTAATTTACAAGATGGATCATAGGCGATACCAGCTTCGGTGGTGTTACATACAATGAAACGTAAATCAGGGTTTTTAGCACATGCATATACTTCATCATAATCAGAATAAATGTTTAAACAACGGCTAACACATGAGATTATTCTCTTTTCATTTACTTTTTCACCATCCTTAAAGCCTCTTAGATATAAATCGTATAAGCCTTCTTGAGAATTAATTACTTCATTTAATTTAAAGCCATTATCTTTGTTGGCGATAGGCTGAACTAAGACTACCTTAGAATTGAAGTTAGCTTTTTCGTTCATAACATCCACAAAATAATCGACAAAAGCTCTTAAGAAATTTCCTTCACCGAATTGTAAGATACGCTCAGGTGCTTCTTTTAATAAGTAACCATCATAACCTTTTTCTTCTAATACTTTATAACTTAATGTTTCCATATTACCTCCTTATAGGGTTACACCCTTCTTGAATATCGCTAAATCATGATACTTGTTTTCTTCGCTCTTCACTTCTTTACCACTGGCAACGTCTAAGACATATTCAAATAGCTCATTTGATAAATCTTTTAGTGATGTGCCTTCTACTAATTTGCCACAGTTGAAGTCTATCCAATTGTTTTTCTTATTGTAAAGATTAGAATTACTTGAAATCTTTACTGTAGGAACAGGAGATGCGAATGGCGTTCCTCTTCCGGTTGTGAATAAGACAATTTGGGCTCCAGAAGCAGCTAGGGCAGTTGCGGCTACTAAATCGTTTCCTGGTGCGCTTAATAGATTTAAACCCTTTGTGTTAACTTGTTTTCCATATTCTAAGACATCAGATACTTTCGCATTACCTGATTTTTGTGTACAACCAAGTGACTTATCTTCAAGGGTAGAAATACCGCCTTGTTTATTACCAGGAGAAGGATTTTCGTAGATTGTTTGATTATGAGCCTTAAAATAAGCCTTAAAATCATTAATCAATTTAACAGTCTTATCAAATGTTTTTATATCTTTACATCTATTCATTAAGATAGTTTCAGCTCCAAACATCTCAGGTACTTCAGTTAAAATAGTTGTGCCACCCTTAGAAATTAATAAATCTGAGAAAGCACCAACAGTAGGATTGGCACTAATTCCCGATAGTCCATCAGAACCACCACATTTCATACCAATGACAAGTTTGCTTACATCAACATCTTCTCTTTTATCATTAGCGCATTTTGCCACTAGCTCTTCAATTAATTCTAAGGCCTTGCTTACTTCATCATCATATTCTTGAGCAACTAGATACTTAATTCTATCACTATCATTATTAATATATGGCTTTAAAACATCGATATTAGAATTTTCACAGCCAAGTCCTAACACAAGTACACCACCTGCGTTGGGATGATTGATTAAATCGGCTAGGATTTCTCTTGTGTTTTCTTGGTCATCGCCCATTTGGGAACAGCCATATGGGTGTCTAAAGGCATAGATAGCTTCAACACTTCCTTTAATTAAAGATTGGGCCTTTTCTTCAATTAAAGAAGCAACAGAATTCATACAACCAACAGTTGGAATAATCCATATTTCATTTCTTACGCCTACTTTACCATTTTCTCTTAAATAACCTTTAAAAGTTCTCTTTTCACTAGCTTCTAATTCCTTAAAATTAGGATTATATGTATATTCTAGTAAATCATTCAAACCTGTTTTTAGATTATGAGTATGGACATGACTACCTTTTAAAATGTCTTTAGTCGCATTGCCAATGGGGTAACCATACTTAATGATAGGCTCTTTTTCTTTAATGTCTCTTAAAGAAAACTTATGTCCTTGGGGGATATCTTCAATTAGTGTGACGATATTTCCATCAACATCTAATTGACTTCCTTTGTTTAGAGGACTTAGGGCTACTGCCACATCATCAAGGGGATTAATTTTAATGAAACTGTTCATATTTTCTCCTTTGTGTAAGTACTTACATTTCACTTATAATCTAGCACAAAATATTTGATTAATCTACAGTTTTTTCTAATTTATGTTATTTTAATAGTATAAGTGTAACTACTTACATATACTATGAACATTTACGACATTGCGAAATTATCAAAAGTATCTATTGCGACCGTATCTAGAGTAATAAATGGTAGTGATAGAGTCAGTGAAAAGACCAAGAAAAAGGTTGAAGATGTTATGGCTGCCTATGGTTACAAGCCTAATGTTTTTGCGCGCAGTTTAAATCTAGAACAGTCAATGGTAGTTGGTATTATGTGTCCTAATATTGCGGATAGATATATGGCTAAGGGGGTTTCTTTTCTAGAGAAACAATTAAGAAACTATGGATATGATTGTATCTTGATGTGTTCAGGTTATGATTTTGAATCTAAAGTTGAATGTGTTAAATCTTTGATTGATAGAAGGATTGATGCCTTATTTTTGGTTGGTTCTAACTATGCCAAGGATCATGGTAATAAGGATATTGAATATCTAAAGGATGCAGCGTTGAAGATGCCAGTAATCTTAATCAATGGTTATCTTAATTACGAAAATATCTATTGTGTCTTAACTGATAATAAAAAGGCTGTATATAAGGCTACTGATATGCTTATTAAACAGGGCAGGAAGAGAATTATTTTCTTGTTTGATTCATATTCCTATAGTTTGAAGAAGAAGATGCAAGGTTTTGAGTTGGCTTTAAAAGATAATGGTATTTTGATCGATAAGAATAATTTGATTTTTGTGCCTAATTCGATAATGGATACTTACAAAATTTTAGAAGAAAGAAACATTGAATTTGATGGGGTTATCGCATCTGATGATGCGATGGCAATTGGCGCCTTAAAATTAGCTTATTCAAGGGGTATAGAAGATGAAGTAAGTGTTGTTGGCTACAATAATTCTGAATTATGCCTGTGTTCTGTTAAAGAATTAAGTTCTATCGATTCTAAGATTGAAGACTTATGTGATTTAGCGGTAAAGACTTTGTTAAAGGTTATCAATAATGAAAAAGTTTCTAAGAAACAAGTTATTGATTGTGAATTTATTGAAAGGGGTAGTACAAAGCTATGAAAAAGTTTATGGATGAAGATTTCTTATTAGAAAATGAAGTAAGTAAGAAATTATATTTTGATTATGCATCTAAGATGCCTATTGTGGATTATCATTGTCATATTTCACCAAAGGAAATTGCTGAGGATAAAAAGTTCTCTTCAATAACAAAACTATGGCTTGGTGGCGATCATTATAAGTGGCGTTTGATGAGGGCTAATGGCGTTAATGAAAAATATATTACAGGCGATGGTAGTGATTTTGAAAAATTCTACTATTTTGCCAAGACTTTAGAAAAGGCTATCGGTAATCCTGTATATCATTGGTCACACTTGGAACTTAAAAGATATTTTGGTTATGATGGAGTCTTAAATAGCAAGACTTGCAAAGAAGTGTTTGAACTTTGCAACGAAAAGTTAAAGACAATGTCGGCTAAAAAGATTATAAGCGATTCTAATGTAAAACTTTTATGTACTACTGATGATCCCATTGATGATTTAAAGTATCATGATTTAATCAAAGAAGATAAAGATTTTTCTACAGTTGTCTTACCGGCTTTTAGACCAGATAAGGTTGTAAATATCAACAAAGAAGGATTTAAGGATTATATTGATAAGTTATCTTATGTTTCAAATGTAAAAATTGAATCTTTAGATTCCTTATTAAAAGCACTTGATATCAGAATTGATTATTTTGTATCTAAGGGTTGTTTGGTTGCAGATCATGGTCTAGATTACTTGATGTATGAAGAAGGTGATGTAGAAGATATTTTCTTGAAGGCTATGAATAGAGAAATTTTAAGTCAAAAAGAGGTTGATGCCTACAAGACTTATATGTTGTTGTATTTTTCTAAGAAATATCGTGAAAAGGGTATTGTGATGCAACTTCATTTTGGTTGTTTAAGAAATAATAATAGTTTAATTAGCGCTCCTGATACTGGCTATGATTCAATTAATAATTATGCACCTGCTGATAAGATGGTTAAATTAATTGATCATATGAATTTAAATGGTTTGCCTAAGACTATCTTATATAGTTTAAATCCTAATGATGATGAGCTTATAGATACAATAATTGGTTGTTTCCAAAATGATGATTGTGTAGCTAAGATTCAACATGGTAGTGCTTGGTGGTTTAATGATAATAAGACTGGTATGCTTAAACAAATGAATTCATTGGCCAATGGTGGCTTGTTAGGCAATTTTGTGGGAATGCTTACAGATTCTAGAAGTTTTATATCTTATCCAAGACATGAATATTTTAGAAGGATTATGTGCAATTATATTGGTAGCTTAGTTGAAAATGGTGAGTATCCATATGATGAAGATAATTTGAGAGAATTAGTTGAGGGCATTTCTTACAACAATGCGCTTAAATACTTTGGATTTGATAAGGAGATTAAATAATGTTTTCAATTAAAATTAAGGTTCCAGAAACAATAAAAGAAGAATTAAATGGTCGTTTACTATTTATCGTAGATAAGCCAAATAAGAAAAAGGATAAGCAATTATTTAATCGTATTTCTTTAAATGATGGTTGTCCTTTCTTTGGGGTTACATTCTATGGCTTAATGCCAGGTGATGAAATTGATTTATTAGAACAAGCTAATCATATTTTAGGTTGGCCCTTTAAATTTGAAGAAATTCCCCATAAGAAGTTAGAAGTTCAAGCTTTCTTTATTAAATATTCAAAGTATGAAAGAAGTGATGGTCATACTGTTTATGGTATGGAGGATCATGGTGGCGGTGGCAATTTTAAGGAGAATCCATATAATCTTTATAGTGATGTGCTTACTGTTAACTATGGTAAACAAGAGATTAGTTTAACTTTAGATAAGGAAATTGAATTACCTTATGAATTAAAAGAAGGCATGGTGACTCAACAAGGTAATTATGAAGATAAGGAAAATATCAAGTATGTAAAGATACATTCTAAGTTATTATCAGACTTCTGGAATCATGATATGTATTTTGGTGCTAATGTCTTATTGCCACATAATTATGATGCGTCTAAAAAGTATCCAATTCTTTATTGGCAAGGTCATTGGCCAAAGGATAGAGTTCCTTTGCGTTATGGTCATGATGAAGAAAGTGATAAAGAATTTACAGAATTCTGGGATAATGAAGCGCCTGAAATGATTATTGTGTCTTTTAGAGATGCGAATATTTTCTATGATGATTCTTATCATGTTAATTCAGCTAATTTGGGTCCCTATGGTGATGCGTTAGTAACTGAGGCTATACCTTATATTGAAGAAATGTTTGGTGGTTATAAGGAAAGTGGTGCCCGTGCTTTGGCTGGTGGTTCTACTGGTGGTTGGGAGTCTATGGCTTTACAACTTTTCTATCCAAAGTTCTTTGGTGGTACTTGGCCATTTTGTCCTGATGGTATGGATTTCCATGGTTTTCAATTAATTGATTTATATAATGATGACAATGCCTATTATTTAAATCATGAATGGTGTAAGGTAGAAAGACCTGCTTATCGTGATACTAAGGGTAATGTTATTTGGACGGTTAAGGATGAGAATGATTATGAATTAGCACTAGGTGGTGATAAAGCCCATGGACAGGGTCAATGGGGTATTTGGGAGGCTGTATATTCGCCAGTTGGAGAAGATGGATATCCTATGAATGTCTTTGATCCATTTACTGGTAAGATTAATCGTAAGGTTGTTAAGTATTGGCATGATAATTATGATTTAAATGTTTATTTAAAGAAACATCATAAGGAAATCATGAAAGATCTCAAAGGCAAGATTCATTTAAGAGGTGGTGATATGGATAACTTTTATTTGAACTTGTCTCAATGGGATATTACCGAGACTTTAGAGAAGTACAAGTATGATGGCTATTCCGTAACGTTTAAGAAAGGTGGCCATTCATCTCATATCGCTTCTAAGGATTTAATTCTTGAGATTGCGGATTATTTTAAGAAACAAGGATATTAGGTGGATTGATGTCCACCTTTTTGGTATATAATTTTAATATTGTTCTTTGAATGCTTATTTCTCAACTAGCGCCAAGAACCTTTTGGTGGGTTAACGAGGAGAAGGTTTATCGAATTTTTCGGCGGGTACCTTCCGTAGTGTCTACTGCGAATGGACTAACAAATATAGAAGTGATTCTAAAACAAATTTAGTCCAATAGATATGATTGATAATAATAGAAAGTTGAGAAAAATATATGTGCGGAATTATTGGTTGCGTGGGTTTTAATAATGCCTACGATGTAATAATTAAGAGTCTTAGTTTATTAGAATACCGTGGTTATGATAGTGTTGGTGTAGGCTTTTTTAATAGTGGCAAAATTGAAGTATTTAAAAAGGCAGGTAGAACTGCTGACTTAGAAGAATTATTGAAAGCTAATAGTTTTAATTCTAAATGTGGCATAGGCCATACTAGATGGGCTACTCATGGTGTTGTTAGTGATAAGAATGCTCATCCTTTTAAAGTTGGTAGGGTCACTCTTGTTCATAATGGGATAATTGAAAATTATAAAGAGCTTAAGGAAGAATATAATTTGAGTGGTTTGAAGTCAGAAACAGATAGTGAAGTTATAGCTGCTCTTTTAAATGAGTTTTATGATGGTAACGTCTTAGAAACAATTACTAAGGTTTGTTCCCAGTTGATGGGTACTTATGCTTTATTGATGATGTTTGATGATAAAAAAGATACTATTTATGCGACAAGACATGTAAGTCCTTTGGTGTTTGGATACAAAGACAATGAGATTATGATTTCTAGTGAGGTGCTACCTTTAACTAATTACTTTGATGATTATAGTATCTTGCCAGAAGATTGTATCTTAGCCACTAATGATAAAGCTATAGCTGTTTATGATAAGAATCTAAATAAAATAGATGTTAATTTTCAAAAGATAAATGAAAAGAATGTTAATGAACTTGGGGAATATAACACTTATCTTGATAAGGAGATTCATGAGCAGCCTAAGGTATTAAGACATTGTTTAAATAATTATGTAAAAGATGATTTACCTAATTTTGGTTTTGATTCTTTAAAAAATATCAATAAGATATGTTTTGTGGCCTGTGGTACTTCTTATCATGCTTCTTTGATGGCTAAAAGTACGATAGAAGAGTATGTTAAGATACCGGTGATTGTTGAGGTTGCAAGTGAATTTATTTATCATGAGCATTTTATCGATGATAAGACTTTGTTGATTGCCTTGTCACAATCAGGAGAAACCATTGATACGATCGAAGCTGCAAAGTATGGTAAATCTTATGGGGCTAAACTATTATCACTTGTTAATGTTGAAAATAGTGAATTAGTTCATATTTCGGATTATCATTTATTAACATTGGCTGGAAGAGAGATGTCGGTAGCATCCACTAAAGCTTATACATCACAGTTATTGGTTCTAAGACTCTTTGCCTACTATTTAGCTTTAATAAAAGATAAGATCAGTATAGATGAGGTTAAAACTAAGATAATTGATTTGTATAAGTTACCTTCAATGATTGAAGAAATCTTTACAAAGGAAGATGACATTAATCAATTAAGTAAGGCTTTAGTAGGAAAAGAAATCTTCATGATAGGTAGAGCTAATGATTATACAAGCTTATTAGAGGCAGCATTGAAGATTAAGGAGTTAGCTTATATCAATGTGAATGCTTATATGGGTGGTGAGATTAAACATGGTCCTATTGCCCTTATTGATGATAAAACGGTGGTGATTGGTTTGAGTTTGGATGAAAAGCTTAACACGAAGATTGTTAGTAATCTAAAGGAATGTGAATCTAGAAAGGCTAAGATTATTCTTGTGACTAATGATAAATTGAATACAAATGTATTTGATGAAATCATTTTGATTCCTGATGGTAAAAAAGAAATAGAGGAGATGGCAAGTATTGTCATATTCCAATTGTTGGCTAAGGATTTAGCACTACTTCTTAATAGAGATGTGGATAAGCCTAGAAATTTAGCTAAGGTTGTAACTGTTGAATAATAAAAAAAGCGAGAAATAAGCATTAAAGGACAATATTAAAACGTCCATATGGACGTTTTATACAAATGGTGCCGACAATAGGATTTGAACTTACGACCTACGCGTTACGAGTGCGTTGCTCTACCAGCTAAGCTACGTCGGCATAATAGGGTATTACCCTATTTTTTTGTAAGTTTATAAGCTTTCAACATGATGTCATAAAGATGTTTTACAAGTGAATTAATTTGATATTCAAATTGACCAATTAATTCTACAACTTCACCACCATATTGTTTCTTATAAGTATATAAGCCATAAGATTCACTCTTTGGATCAAAGTTTCCGGTGATGCCATAGAAGTTGTAATAATCATAGCCTTCGTTTTTACATAACTTGATAAGTTCGGCTACGATGATATTAGAAGTGTTAAAGTGTTGCAAGTAATCTTCATCATTTCCTGCCAACAACATTATAGCTTCTTTACCATAGGTTAATAGGCAGACAACGCTTAATGGCACTATCTTACCTTTTTCTTTTTCTAAAATATCTAATTGTTCAATAATCTTTTGATTAGAATTAATAGTAACCTTTTCTTCCTTGATTTTACCTGCATTAGAAGCTTCATGTTCCATTAGTTTTTCAACACGTTTACTAATTTTTGATATTTCAGCTTCAGCATTCTTACGGCATTTATCAACATCGATTTCTGCAACCATATATCTTAAGATTTTATCTTTAGATAAAGTTGAATACATTTGTTTGTAGTAACCAAGGGGTCTATCGATAAAGCCTTTTCTAATTGAAGTTTTATTCATTAAATCTTTAAAAACTTCAATTTCATCTTCTTTTAGTTCTCTAACATTAATCCCAAAGAAGTCTTTTTTATTGGCTCTTCTTTTAGCTTCTTTCTTAAAACCCTTATAGATTTCATCAATAGTCTTGTCTTTAATATTTAATCTGAATAAGAAACGAGGTTGTAAATTTTCATAATATAGGTTATAGCCTGTATGTTTATAGCCTAAAGAAACAAGCTGATTAACTACATCATGATTGTCAAATCCATCTTCAATAATATTTCCATCAATATCTCTATGATTTAATAAAACATAGGGGTCCATGATTAGTTCGAAGACTTTTTTGTTTTTTAAATAAGCTATAAGTTCTTTGTTCACCTTAGTTAATAATTCTTTGTCGTTATAATCTATTAAGAAACCTCTAGGACAATAGGCCATGTAGCTGTTTAATAGCGGCATTTTCTTTAATAGGAATAGACCACAAGCTTTTATTTGATTATCTTTTTCATAAGCCAAATATAAGCCTTTCCAGTTGGTATAAGATTTTAAATCGGCCCAGTTGCTTGTTTGATAAAAAGTAACATTGTCAAATGTTTTGGAGATACTATTAAAATCTTCTTTTTTAATTTCTTTTATCATTTTAATTTCCTTTTAAAGAACGGTGATATAAAATTCTTCTTCTAGCTTTTAAAAGATTAGAAATAATCTTATTAGCTAGGGGTCTTGTGACAAAGTCAAATTCACCGACAAATTCTACAAAGTCACCACCAAATCTTAATTTAAATAAATAAATACCGTAGATTTGACTATCTTTATCAACTTTTCCTTCCGATCCATAGAAGTCTACTGTTGTATATCCTTCTTTTTTGCTGTCTAAAAGAATGTGATAGTAAAGTTCATAGTTGGCATTTAAGAATAATAATTGATCACTGTTGCCACCGTGGATTGTCCATACTTTGTCTTTAAATTTAGCTGTTATGATTGAAGATAAGACAATTCTTTCTTCCTTTAGTTCATCAACTTCGGCTTTTAGCTTAAGAATCTTATTTCTCTTTTGTGCTAAATCCTTTAATTTATTCTCTTTCTTGGGACCATCAGGTCTTTGATTAACGGTATCGATTTCTTTATCAACAGCAGCTAGCTTATTATTAAAGATTTCTTTTAATCTATTAGAATTGATGCTAGCTACATAGATATCTGCTTCATTCTTATTTTTAAGATTTTCATAGAAGTTCTTAAAATAATCATAAGATTCTACAAACATCTTCTTTCTAAGGGATGTTTCTTTCATTACCTTGTAGAAGTCATCTAAGGCACCTTCTTCGTTTTTAGTGATAGTTACTTCATAAGGGTTTTTATCTTTTAGAATCTTTTTAGTAGTGTTATGTAGATTCTTGAATAAGTCTTCTTCACTTTGACTAACGTCTACTCTAAAGGTAAAGCGCGGTGCTGAGCTTTCTGTGAATTTGGTTGTGAAGCCTCTAAAATTACCACCGTTTTCTTTAAAGAAGTCAATTAATCCAAAAGTATCATAGGTTTCTATTCTATTGGCATCACCATCTAGCTTGGCGATGATGATATCAGGGTTAATTTTAAAATAAAGACCATGATTCTTTTTAGTATAAGTTTTTAATGTTTCGATTACGTTCTTTAGTAGTTCTTTGTCACTGTAGTCACAAATAAAGCCTCTTGGACAATAATAGGTTGAATAAGGTCCAATTTTCTTTTCTAGCATTAAGGCTGTAGCCTTTAGATTGTTGTTTTCATATAGGCCTAGACAATGAGGGATATATCCTCTATTTTTTGATACGTCTTTCCAGGCACTTGTTTGCATAAAATGTGACTTGTTACTATTAAAGACAAATTCGTCTAATGTCTTATCGTCTATTTCTTTTGTTTTCATACCTGTTAATTATAACATTTACTTTATAAGGGATATGTTAAAATGAGTATAAGATGTTTGATGTAATTGTAATAGGTGGTGGTGTAACTGGATGTTCCATTTTAAGAGAACTATCTAAGTATGACCTAAAGGTTGCTTTACTGGAGAGGGAAGAGGATGTTTGTTCTGGAACTAGTAAGGCTAATAGTGCGATTGTTCATGCAGGACACGATGCTAAGAGTGGCAGTTTAAAGGCTAAGCTTAATGTGAGGGGTAATGAGTTGATTAAAGAGCTTGCCAAGGATTTAAATTTTGCCTACAAGAATAATGGTTCTCTAGTATTGTGTTTTGATGAAGAAGATTATCCAAAGTTGGAAGAACTTTATAATCGTGGTATTACTAATGGTGTCAAGGATTTACATATCTTAAATCATGATGAGGTTTTAAAGTTAGAACCAAATCTAAGTGATAATGTAAAGTATGCCTTATTGGCTAATACTGGTGCAATTATTTGTCCTTTTGAGATGAATGTTGCGTTGGCTGAGAATGCGGTGGCAAATGGCGCGGAAGTAATTCTTAATACTGAAGTTAAGGAAATTAAAAAAATTAATGATCATTATTTAATCAATAACCAATATGAAACAAGATGTGTTGTTAATGCAGCTGGTTTATATGGCGATGTGATTCATAATATGATTTGTGAGAAAAAAAGAACTATAACTGCTCGTAAGGGCGATTATTGTTTATATGATACTGACTTAGGTGATTTTGTATCGCATACTATTTTCCAACTTCCTACTGCTAAGGGTAAGGGTGTTTTGGTTACACCTACTGTTCATGGTAACTTGTTGGTAGGTCCTAGCGCTACCGATATTGATGATAAAGAGGATACTGGCACTTATGCGAGTGATTTGGATTTTGTCTTAACTAATGCACTAAAATCAGTTAAGTCTTTACCAAATAATAAGATTATTACATCTTTCTCAGGCTTAAGAGCTAAGGGTGATACAGGTGACTTTATTATTGAAGAGGCTAATGATAATTTCTTTGATGCGATTGGCATCGAGTCTCCTGGTTTAACTAGCGCTCCTGCCATTGGTGAGATGATTTGTGAGATGGTTGTCGAAAAGTTAAAACCAAGTCTTAAGGATAATTTTATTTCTACAAGAAAAGGTTTAGTCCACTTAAAACATTTGAGTTATAAACAGCGCGGTGAACTTATTAAACAAAATCCTTTATATGGCAATATCATTTGTCGTTGTAATGATGTTTCTGAAGGTGAAATTATTGATGCGATTAATAGTCCAATCAAAGCTACTTCTTTAGATGCGATTAAAAGAAGAACTACGGCTGGCATGGGAAGATGTCAAGCGGGTTTCTGTTGTCCTAAGACAATTGAAATATTGGCTAGAGAATTGGGAGTTAAGGAAGAAGAGATTACTAAGAATAATGCGAAATCTAGAATGATTCTTGGGAAGTTAGGTGAAGATGATGAACTATGATGTTGTGATTATTGGTGGTGGTCCAGCTGGTTTAGCTAGTGCCTTAAGCATTAAGGAAGAGGGTATTGATTCTATTTTAATCATTGAAAGAGATGATAAGTTAGGCGGTATTCTTAACCAATGTATTCATAATGGTTTTGGTCTACATACTTTCAAGGAAGAGTTGACTGGTCCTGAATATGCTCAAAGATATATTGATAAGGTTAAGGAAGCTGGTATTGAATATAAGTTAGATACAATGGTAATCAATATCACTAAGGATAAAGAGATTACTTATGTTTCTAAAACAGATGGCTTAAATACAATTAAGGCTAAGGCTATTGTCTTGGCAATGGGCTGTCGTGAAAGAAGTAGGGGTGCCTTAAATATTCCGGGCTTTAGACCAGCTGGTGTTTATAGTGCTGGTAGTGCTCAAAAGCTTTTAAATATTGATGGTTATCAAGTTGGCAAGGAAGTGGTAATTCTAGGGTCAGGTGACATTGGCCTAATTATGGCAAGAAGAATGAGTTTAGAGGGTGCTAAGGTTAAGTGTGTTGCAGAAGTCATGCCTTATTCTGGTGGTCTAAAAAGAAATATTGTTCAGTGTTTAAATGACTTTGATATTCCATTACTCTTAAGCCATACCGTTATTGATATTAAGGGTAAGGAAAGAGTTGAGGGCGTTGTCATCGCCGAAGTTGACGAACATCGTAAGCCTATTAAGGGAACTGAAAAAGAATATAAGTGTGATACTTTATTACTTTCAGTTGGCTTATTACCAGAGAATGAATTAAGTAAGATGGCTGAAGTAGAATTATCAAGAATTACAGGCGGTCCAATTGTTTCTGATAATTTAGAAACAAATGTTGATGGTATCTTTGCCTGTGGTAATGTCTTACATGTTCATGATTTAGTTGATTATGTTTCAAATGAAGCTTCTAATGCTGGTAAGGGCGTTGTTAAGTATTTAAAAGAAGGTAATGTGAGAAGTGACATGATTAAGATCAATACCAAGAATGGTGTACGTTATAGTGTTCCTTCTTATATTGATATTAAACATTTAGATAAAACAGTACTTATCCGTTTTAGAGTAGCTGATGTTTATAAAAATAAGAATTTAGTTGTCTTTAAAGACGATGAAGAGATTAAAAGAGTAAAGAAGAAAGTTATGGCACCTGGTGAGATGGAACAAATCATCTTAACTAAAAAAGACTTAGAAGGTGCTAAGGAAATAACGCTTTCTTTGGAGGATTAGTATGGAAACTAAAGATATGATTTGTATTGGTTGTCCTTTAGGATGTAACTTAACTGTTAAGATTGATGGTGAAAATATTGAAGTAAGCGGCAATACTTGTCCCAATGGGCAGCGCTATGCCAAAAATGAAATAACTAATCCAGTGCGCATTATCACATCTACTATTGATGTCCTTAATGGCAAAAGAGTTTCGTGCAAGACTAAGGATGCTCTACCTAAGGGTAAAATCTTTGATTGTATGAAAGAAATCAGAGCTGCCAAGGTAAAGGCGCCTATCAAGATTGGCGATGTCTTGATTAAAGATGTTGCCCATACTGGTATTGATGTGGTAGCTACTAAAGATATTGATTAATATGAAAATGCAGGTAACCCTGCATTTTCATTTACTCATAAGATATTATTCTCAATTCTTTGATTTCACTAATTTCCCTTAAATATTTCTTAAAATCATCAAGTGACATATTAATTTCGCTGATATCAAGAGAAACCATAACAGGGGCAATACCCTTTAAAGGTACAGCTTGAGAAATAGTAATGATTGATATACCAACTTTAGAAAGGGCATCACAAACCTTAGACAAAGCACCAGTTTTATGAAACAAGTCTAAAGATAAAACCAATTTTCTTTCGTGTATTCCTTCCTTATAAGGAAAGACCTTATCTTGATACTTATAAAAAGTACTTCTAGAAATGCCACATTTCTTACAAATATTAGTGATCGATTCATTATTATTTAATAATTCCTTGGCCTTTACTACCTTTTCAAAACACTTAGGTAGTAGACTTTTTTCGACTATTAAGAACTCTTTAGACATTTTACTCCTTCCTTATCTACCTTTACATTTTGGAAATATTCATCTATATCTAATCTCTTGTCAGAAACCGTAAGACATGTACTACCGGAACCGGAGATGACAAGAGCTAGGGCTCCTGCCTTGAGGGCAGTCGATTGAAAGTTATTAAAGTCTTTAATTAAAGGCTTGCGATATGGTTCGTGGATCCTATCTTTAGTGATTGATAAGATATGCTTCTTATCAAAGTGTTCTAGAGCATAGATGGTTTTAATCGCATTAGCTATATTACTAACTGCATCATTTCTATCAATATTGGATTTAATAACCTTACGTGCATCCTCAGTTCTTACTTCATATGGTGGTATAAAGACTCCAAAGTGCCATTTGTTACTAACTTTAAGTTTTAAAGTTGAATTATCACTGCTTACACACAAGCCACCATAGATACATGGAGCTACATTATCAGGATGTCCTTCGATTTTAGTAGCTATTTCTAGCATTTCTTCTTTACTTAAACAATTATTATTTAAGATGTTATAGGCATAGATACCACCAACGATCATACAGCTACTTGAGCCTAGTCCTCTGCTTACTGGTACATTGGCCTTACAAATGACTTTAATTGGTTTGATGATGTCTTGTTTATATTCACAAGCTTTCTTATATGAATGGATAAATAGGTTATTTTCAATATCATTATTGATAAAGCCTTCAACTATAAAGTCTTTATTAAAGTCTACAGTGAAATAATCGTAGATGTTTAAGGCCATGCCCAAACAATCAAAGCCGATGCCTAAGTTAGCTGTTGTAGCAGGTACTTGATACTTAATCATTATTTTTCTCCAATTTCTTAATTAATAAGTCTTTATTGCTTAGATTGAAGACTTCTTTAAATCTTATAGGTAAATCCTTTAGTTCTTTTAGATTAGAAGGTGCTTCAATATTAGTGTAGTTTTCTAAAGTTTCAATAGCTTCTAGATTATCCACTATATCTTCATTTGTTAAGCACTTATAAACATCCTTAGAGAACTTATAAGGTGATGCAGTAGCTAAAATAACTTTCTTATGTTTTGTATCATATTTCTTAGAAGCGATATAAGCTACGGCGGTATGAGGGTCAATTAAATAATGATTATTATCATATACTTCTTTAATAGCTTCTTTTACTTCTTCTTCACATGCATAGATACCTACAAAGTCATTTTGAATACTTGTTAGTAAAGAGTTTGGTATAGTATATTTCTTATTATTCTTTAAAGAAAACATTAATTCTTTTATTAGATTTGTATCCTTACTCTTAAGATATAAAAGTCTTTCAAGGTTACTAGATATTAAGATATCAATAGATGGTTCCATAGTATTAATGAAGTCTCTATTGATGTCATATATTCCGGTATTAATAAAGTCAGTTAAGACGTTATTAGAGTTTGAGGCACAAACTAATTTATTTATAGGTAGTCCCATCTGTTTAGCGATATAGCCTGCCAAGATATCGCCAAAATTACCAGTTGGTACATAGTAATCAATTCGTTCATCAATAGCTATTTCATCATTATTTAATAATTCATAATAAGTACTGAAATAATAAACGATTTGTGGTAGTAATCTAGCGATATTAATAGAATTAGCACTAGTGAGATGAATCTTGTCTGATTTATGATTCTCTAAGATATCCTTAACCATTGATTGACAATCATCGAAGTTACCATTTATCGCAATAACATCAGTATTATTACCCTTAGTGGTTGTCATTTGTCTTTCTTGGACCTTTGATACCATTTTATTAGGATAAAGAATAGTAATTCTTGTCTTGGCTACATCCTTAAAACCTTCTAAGGCTGCCTTGCCAGTGTCGCCACTTGTAGCGCTTAGAATAACAATGTCTTTATCATCGCTTGAACTAGAAGTTAATATATATGGTAAAAGTTGTAAAGCTACATCCTTGAATGCTGAAGTAGGACCATGGAATAGTTCTAGGAAATAATTGTTGCCTACTTTTTTTACAGGGCAAATCTTTTCGTTGTCGAAGTTTTTGCCATATGCTTTATCAATGTATTCGCTAATATCATAGTCAATGAATTGATTAAGGATATATAAAGCTAATTCTTGGTAAGAATAATTTTTTAGTTTATAAATATCATCAATTTTATCAATATGTTCTGGAACATAAAGACCACCATCTTTGGCTAAACCGTTGATGATGGCTTCTTTTATATTTACGATTTCATTATTATCTCTTGTGTTTAAATATCTCATAATTACCTACCTTGTTTATTTACTTTAAAAATGATACTATGTTTTTTGTTAGTAAACAAGTGTTCGTAAAGAAAGGACAGTTATGGTTATAGGAATTTTAGGATATGGAGTAGTTGGAAGAGGTGTCTATAAGATAGCTTCTAAGAATAATATTAAGGTTAAAAGGATACTTGAAAGAAATATTAGTGATCCTATTTTACAGACTAATAGTATCGAAGACATAGTTGATGACCCTGAAATAGATACAGTAGTCGAATGTTTGGGTGGTGATGATATACCTTTCAAATATTGTGCCAAGGCTTTAAGAAGCGGTAAGAATGTTGTCACATCTAATAAGAAGATGTTGGTTAAGTATTTAAAAGAAATTAACGATTTAGCTATCGAAAATAATGTTTCATTATTATATTCAAGTGCCTGTGGTGGTGGTATTCCAGTATTACATGAGATTAATAGAATTGCCAATATTGATATGATTATTAGTGTAGCTGGTATTATGAATGGTACTAGTAATTATATTCTTGATCAGATGTATACCAATAATTTGGATTTTGACATAGCTTTGAAACAAGCGCAAGATTTAGGTTATGCTGAAAAAGATCCAAGTGATGATATCGATGGAATTGATAGTGCTAATAAACTTGTATTAGCTTCATTATTATCTTTTGATAAGGCATATAAATTAGAAGACTTATTTATTAAGGGTATTCGACATATCAAAAAGATTGATATGGAATATTTTAAGAATAATGGCTATAGATGCATCTTGTTAGCTAAGAATGTTAATAATTGTTTAACGGTCATGCCTTCTTTAGTTAAGTCTGGCCCTTTTAGTAGTATAACTTTGAATAATAATTGTTTCATGGTTGCGGGTGAAGACTTGGGCAATATTTATCTAATAGGACAGGGAGCTGGAGAACTTCCTACTGCTAGTAATGTTGTTAGGGATCTAAAGGATATAGATAATTCATTTAATAGAAGAATCGATAAGTTTGAACTACCTGATTATGATGATGTTAAGGGCGATTATTATATTAGAGGCATTGGTTTAGTTAAGGATAAAAGTATTAATGAATTGAAGAAAATGATAAAAGATGATGATTTTGTTTGTGAGGTGTTAGATGATTAAAGTATGCAAATTCGGTGGTAGCTCATTAGCTAATGCCACACAATATAAAAAGATTAAATCAATTGTAGAAAGTGATGATACAAGAAAAGTAATTGTCGCTTCAGCATGTGGGAAGGCTGATAAAAATGATCATAAGGTTACTGATTTGTTATATTTGTGTTTAGCTCATAAGAAATATGGAATGTCTTATGATGATATTTTAGATAAGATTTATCTTAAGCATAAGGCGATTATTGATGAACTAAATATTTCTTTTGACTTGGATAGCGAAATAGAAAAGATAAGATGTTTGTTAGAAGCTAATAAAAATAATGATGAAGTAGTAGCAAGCGGTGAGTATCTATCTAGTAGGTTATTAGCTTTATATTTAAATGCTGAGTTTGTTGATGCTCGTGAAGTGATAAGCTTTAAATATGATGGCAGTATTGATATTGAAGATACTTATAAAAGGTTTATGCCACATCTAAATACTAATAAAAAGATTGTAGTGCCAGGGTTTTATGGTAGCTTGCCAAATGGTGTCTTAAGGTTAATGAGCAGAGGTGGCAGTGATATTACTGGTGCTTTATTAGCTAATATATGTGATGCGAAGATGTATGAAAATTGGACTGATGTCAGTGGCATTTATGTATGCGATCCTCGTATTATTAATAGTCCTAAACAAATCAATATCATTACTTATAGTGAGTTAAGGGAAATGTCTTATATGGGAGCTAGTGTCTTGCATGATGAGTCTATTTATCCTGTTAAGATTAAAAATATTCCTATTAATATTAAAAATACTAATAAGCCATTTGATCCAGGTACCATTATTGTAAGTAATGTAACTGATCAAGATAAGGTCTTACCTATTACAGGAATTACAGGAAGAAAAGATTTTATGGTTATGAATATCGTTAAGTCTAATTCTAGTTCTGAGATTGGCTTTTTAAAGAAGGCTTTAGATATTTTTGAACATTATAAGATTCCAGTGGTTATGGTTACTACTGGCATTGATTCTTTTTCTATCATTGTAGATAAAGAGGATATTAAGCATAATGCCTATGAATTATCTAATGAGATTAAGAATACCTTAAACTGTGAAGAAGTATCAATTTATGATAATTTATCACTTGTTTGTGTTGTAGGTAGGGGAATGAAAGAGCGTAAGGGTATTTCTGGTGAAATATTCTCGTTATTAGGTGAAAATGGAATTAATATTAGGACTATTTCTCAGGGTGCTGATGAAATTTCCATCTTAGTTGGTGTTGATGATGAAAACTATCAAAAGACAATAGAAGTTATATATAAGAGGTTTATTAAATGAAAATAGGAATTTTAGGAGCTACAGGTGCTGTTGGTAGACAAATGTTAGATTGTCTAATTGAACAAGAGATTCCAGTGGATGATTTAGTATTGTTGGCAAGCAAGAAAAGTGCTGGTCAAATCATTAAATTCAAGGATAAGGATTATGAAGTTAAGGAAGTAAATCACGATTCTTTTAAGGGTTTGGATGTGGTACTAGGTGCTAGTAGTAATGAAGTAGCTAAACAATACAAAGATGATATTGTAAAAGCGGGTGCTGTCTTTATTGATAATTCGAGTGCATTTAGAATGGATGATGATGTTCCTTTGATTGTTCCTGAGATTAATGGTAGTGATGTTAAGAAACATAAAGGGGTTATTTCTAATCCTAATTGTTCTACTATTATTACTTTGATGGCAATTAATGCGATAAATAAATTGTCTAAGGTTAAGGTAATGATAGCTTCTACTTATCAGGCTGTTTCCGGTGCTGGTAAGGGTGGTATTGATGAGCTGAATAACGAGATTAATGATATTGATTATAAGCCCTCTATTTTTCCATATACTATAGCTTATAACTGTATTCCTTGTATTGGTTCTTTAAAGGATAATCTTTATACAAGTGAAGAGATGAAGATGGAAAATGAGGGTAAGAAGATTCTTCATAATGATGATTTGAGGGTTACTTGTACTTGTGTTAGAGTTCCTGTTTTAAGAAGCCATTGTATAAGTGTGTCTTTAAAATGCGAAAGAGCTTTGAGTGTAAATGAAGTAAAAGAAGCTTTAAGTAAAGAAGATGGTGTTATCTTATATGATGATGTCTTAGATAATAAGTATCCTATGCCACTTGTTACAAGTGATCAAGATAAGGTTTATGTTGGTAGAATTAGAGAAGATAGAGTGTTGGATGGTGGCATTTCTTTATTCTGCTCAGGAGATCAGATTAGAAAGGGCGCTGCATCTAATGCGGTGGGAATAATCAAGTGTCTCTATGAAGATTAAATTGATGAATTTAGATGATAATAAACAATTAATCTATTTGTTGACTAAGCTAAATATTGAAATTGAATTTTTACCTACATATAAAGAGTTGGGTATGATGATATTATGTGATTTTAATGAAGGTGATGTAGATTTTATACTTAAGACGCTTAGGATGACTGGTATTAAAGTTCCTTTAAAGGCGATTGAAACTGAAAACAACAAAAATTGGTCACCATCTTTTATGTATGACCAATTGTTAGAAGAATATTTGTATTATTTGAAGAATTCTAGTGGTACATCTAGGTTATAGAATTCATAAAGGTGATCGATATCTATTTCGATGGCCTTTTTTTCATTTCCATTAATTAAGGCATTCGCAATTTCAATGTGTTGTTTAATATGTTCCACGTCTTCCACATCTGGTAAATTATTATGTAGTAATAAGAACTGAATCTTTAAAGATAAGTCATTTTGCATGGAAAGAAGTAATTCATTCTTTGAAAGTTCGCATAGATATTCATGAAATCTAGTATCTAATTGTCTTCTCCTTAGCCCATCATTATTTTCATAAGCTGAATAACAATTTTCAGCTATTTCCTTTAGTCTAAGAAAATCGTTTTTAGTACTATAAATAATAGCTAACTTGATAGCTAAGATGTCAAGCGATAATCTAATGACACCTATATCATTAATTTCTTTTTTGGTAAAAGAAGCTATTTCAGCATAACGATTAGGATAAATCTTAAGTAGTCCTTGACTTTCAAGCTTACGCATGGCTTCTCTTATTGGCGTACGTGATGTTTGAAAGTTTAAAGCAAGACTGTTTTCGGTTATCTTATCATTAGGATTTAGTTCCCCATTAAATATTTGATCTAATAAGTGTTGATATATTTCTTCACTAAGGGCTTTTTTGTTTTCCATGGAATTAATTGTATCAAATAATATGTCATAGATATATATTCTAACGTTATTTAATGTATATACAAAAATTTGTATAATATGATAAGAGGTGGATTAAAATGGAAGAAATTAAACTTGATTTAGCGATTAAAATTGGCTGCGGTAGATATCGTCAAGAGGCTAATTTGATGGAAAAAGCTGGTGAAGAAATTAAAAGATTCTCCAACAATGTTTTGATTGTGGCTGGTAAAAGAGCCTTTGATGCGGTTAAAGATAAATTGCTAGCTTCTTTGGATAAAGAAGAAATTAGATATGAAATAGTTATTCATACAGGTGCCTGTTGTTATGAGGCGGCTAAAGAATATAGTGATCTAATGATTGAAAAAGGCTTGGATGAGGTAGTTGGCGTTGGCGGTGGTAAGATTATGGACTTATCTAAAGCAATCGCTGAATATGGTCACTTTGGCACTATCAATATTCCAACTAGCGCTTCAACTTGTGCTCCTTATACTTGTATGAGCGTCATGTATACAAAAGATGGTGGTAAGAAGGATTGTTGGCGTTATGAGCATGAGCTTGATGCCTTGCTTATTGATAATGATGTGATTGAGGCTTGTCCTTCTAGGTATAACGCAGCTGGTATTTTGGATGCCATGGCTAAAAAGATCGAGATTCAACATGGTCAAAAAGAGATGCTTCTTAAGAATAATGAAATTAAGCGTTTTGCGGCATATAAGATGGCTGAATATTCTTATGAGATGTTGAAGGAAAATGGAAGGGCTGCTTTTATTGAACACGATAAGAAGGCTATTAATGATGTTACTTATATTGCGGTTGCTTATACTGGTGCTATCGCGAATATGACTCAAAGTTTTGGCCAATCAGCTATCGCTCATAGTTTTTATGACTGTGTACGTACTTTATTTACTAAGGAAGCTATTGATTACTTGCATGGTGAGATTGTAGCTGTTGGTATGATTCCTCAATTATATTTCAATGAAGACTACAAGGAGATTAATAATTTAATTGAATATATGAAGTCATTTAATATGCCAACAACTTTAAAGGAAATTGGTATTGAACCAAGTAAAGAGAATGTTGATAAGATTAAACAATACTTATTAGATTCACCTTATATCGAAGATAGAGAAGATAATGTGACTAAATTGGATGAGGCATTAAAGACAATTTTGAATTAATTTTTGCGATATAATTCTACAGTAAATTTTTTAGGGGGATTTTATGAAAACAAAAAGATTAGTATTGATATCGCTATTTGCGGCTTTGATGGCTGTTGTATCACCTTTTTCAATAAAAATTGGTCCTATTCCATTATCTTTTGCGACTTTGATGGTGATGATAACATCATTTGTCCTAGGTAATAAGGATGGTGTAATTGTAGTATTTGTATATATCTTATTAGCCTTATTTGGTATTCCAGTATTGAGTGGCTTTAATTCAGGGGCAGCTGCTTTATTTGGAATGACGGGTGGCTATATCTTTGGCTACTTACCTTTAGCTTTTTTATCTAGTTATTTTGGTTATGATAACTGGAAAAATAAGATGCTTGGAATGTTATTAGGTACAATAGTCTTATATACTTTTGGTACTATTTGGTTTATGGTTTATACTCATACTGCATTATGGCCTTCATTACTTGCGTGTGTATTACCATTTTTACCAGGTGATTTTATTAAGATGATGATTGTTATCTTAAGCGAAAAGAGACTTAGAAAAATATTAAAAAAATAGGTATATGATAGAAGATGAGCTGTTTCGTATATGAGATAGCTTTTTTCTTTCATACGATTTAACCAAGTCGTGGATGAAGAGGCTAGATTTTAAGCCCCTTTTTGAATATTTATTGTCATTTTCATCAGTTTTGTTATTGTTTCATAGAGATTGTTAGTTATACTTTTTCATTTTCAGTGAATATAAATAGATTGATATTGTCTTGAATTATATCTTTTTTGAAGCCCAAATGTTTATATCTACTCATCCGCGACTTGCTTTAATGGTAGGTTTTTCTTTTATATGAGCATTTTATAATCTGTTAAGCGCTTTCATTTTTTAGTAAAAAATGTTACATTACCATGTGTTTTATTTGTGAAAATATTAATCTTTGGATTATAATAAACCGTGAAATTGTTTTCTATATTGAAGACAAGGGAGGAAATTTTGATGAAGAATATTGATTTAGGAGTTTATGGAATTTCAGATGTTAAGGAAGTGGTTTACAATCCTTCATATGAATTCTTGTATGCTGAAGAAACTAAGCCTGAATTAGAAGGTTATGAAAAGGGCAAGGAAACAAATCTTGGTGCTGTTAATGTAATGACTGGCATTTATACAGGTAGGTCTCCTAAGGATAAATATATTGTCATGGATGAAAATTCTAAGGATACTGTATGGTGGACTAGTAAGGATTATCCAAATGATAACCATCCTATGAGCGAAGAAACTTGGAATACAGTTAAGGAAATCGCTAAGAAGGAATTAAGTGGCAAGCGTTTGTTTGTTGTTGATGCGTTCTGTGGTGCTAATACAGATACAAGAATGGCTGTTAGATTCATTGTTGAAGTAGCTTGGCAAGCACATTTCGTTAAGAATATGTTTATTGAACCTAGTGCAGAAGAATTAGAAAACTTTGAACCTGATTTCGTTGTTTATAATGCTTCTAAGGCTAGCGTTGAAAATTATGAAGAATTAGGTTTACATTCTAAGACTTGTGTAGCTTTCAATATCACAAGTAAGGAACAAGTAATCATCAATACTTGGTATGGTGGTGAAATGAAGAAGGGTATGTTCTCTATGATGAACTACTTCTTGCCTCTAAAGGGTATTGCAAGTATGCACTGTTCAGCTAATACAGATATGAACAAGGAAAATACTGCAATCTTCTTTGGTTTATCTGGTACTGGTAAGACTACATTGTCTACAGATCCTAAGCGTTTATTGATTGGTGATGATGAACATGGTTGGGATGATAATGGCGTGTTCAACCTTGAAGGTGGTTGTTATGCTAAGGTTATCAACCTTGATAAAGAGTCTGAACCAGATATTTATAATGCGATTAGAAGAGATGCGTTGCTTGAAAATGTTACCGTAAGTGATAATGGTGAGATTGATTTCGCTGATAAGAGTGTAACTGAGAATACTCGTGTATCTTATCCAATTGATCATATTAATAATATCGTTACTCCAGTTTCTAGTGCTCCTGCTGCTAAGAGTGTTATTTTCTTGAGTGCTGATGCCTTTGGTGTATTACCTCCGGTTTCAATTCTTACTCCAGAACAAACTAAGTATTATTTCTTAAGTGGTTTCACTGCTAAGTTAGCTGGTACTGAAAGAGGTATTACTGAACCTACTCCAACTTTCTCAGCTTGTTTTGGTCAAGCGTTCCTTGAGTTACATCCTACAAAGTATGCAACTGAGTTAGTTAAGAAGATGGAAAAGTCTAATGCGAAGGCATATTTAGTTAATACTGGTTGGAATGGTACTGGTAAGCGTATTTCTATCAAGGATACTCGTGGTATTATCGATGCTATCTTGAATCATGATATTGATAATGCACCTACTAAGAAAATTCCTTATTTCGATTTTGAAGTTCCAACTGAATTAAAGGGTGTGGATACTCATATCTTAGATCCTCGTGATACTTATGAAAATCCTGAAATGTGGGATGAAAAAGCTAAGGATTTAGCTAATAGATTCATCAACAATTTCAAGAAGTATGAAACAAATGATGAGGGTAAGGCTTTAGTTGAGGCTGGTCCTAAGCTATAAGGTGTAAATATGGTAAGAATTGTTGAAACATCTGTTCGTGATGGTCATCAATCTTTATTTGCGACAAGAATGACTACTGAAGAAGTAGTTGAATTATGCAAGATTTATGATAAAGTTGGCTATCATGCGATTGAAGTTTGGGGTGGTGCTACTTTTGACTCTTGTATGCGTTTCTTGAATGAGGATCCTTGGGAGAGACTTAGAGCAGTTAGAAAAGTATGCAAGAATACTAAGCTTCAAATGTTATTTAGAGGTCAAAACATTTTGGGATATCGTCATTATTCTGATGATGTTGTTGATATGTTTTGTAAGAAGTCTATTGAAAATGGTATCGATATCATTAGAGTATTTGATGCCTTGAATGATTTGAGAAACTTGTCTACTGCCGTTACTTCTACTAAGAAGTACGGCGGTGAGTGTCAAATCGCCTTATCTTATACAACAAGCCCTGTGCATACAGTTGAATATTATGTAGATTTAGCTAAGAAGGTTGAGAAGCTTGGTGCTGATTCTATTTGTATCAAGGATATGGCTGGTGTTTTAACACCTAGTGATGCGACTGAATTAATCACTGCGTTAAAGAAGGAAGTCAAGATTCCTCTTGAGTTACACTCACACTGTACTGCTGGTATTTGTGAGATGACTTATATGGCAGCTATTAAGGCTGGTGTTGATATTGTGGATACATCATTGTCTCCACTTTCAAATGGTACTGCACAACCTTCTACTCAAGCTTTGTGTTATGCGCTTAAGGGAACTGAATATGATTCAAAGCTTAATATGGATGAGCTTCATAAGGCTGAACCTATCATGACTAATATTGTTAATAAGTATGTCAAGAATGGTTTGTTGAATCCTAAGTCTTTCCAAGTTAATCCTAATATTTTAACTTATCAAGTACCTGGTGGTATGTTGTCTAATATGATTAAACAATTAACAGATCAGGGTGCAATGGATCGTTATGAGGAAGTGTTAAGAGAGATTCCTAAGGTTCGTAAGGACTTGGGTTATCCACCTCTTGTTACTCCAATGTCACAAATGGTTGGTACACAATCTGTTCTTAATGTCTTAAATGGCGAGAGATATAAGATGTGTGTTAAGGAAGTTAAAGATTATTTATTAGGCAAGTATGGTCAAAGTCCTGCTGCTGTTGATCCTGATATTAAGAAGAAGATTATTGGTGACCAAGAGCCTATTACTTGTCGTCCTGCTGATTTATTGAAGCCTGAGTTTGAAGAGCTTAAGGAAAAGTATAAGGATATCGCAAAGAGTGACGAGGATGTGTTGTCTTTAGCGTTGTTTGAGAATGTCGCAACTGAATTTTTGAAGAAGAAGTATAACGAAAATGAAGTTGAAGAGTTCGAGTTATATATCTAAGGTGGTAATTAAATGATTAATGGATTTTCTAGATATGATTTTGTGACTGGCGGTATTGTTGCGGTTGTTTCCATCTTAATGGTTTTCTTGATTTTGGTTCTTATTATTTTCTTGACAGAGCTTGTGGCTAAGGCTATGGGTAATGATGAGGAAAAAGAAGAAACAGTGGTTAAGACTAAGGCTGTTACACCTAGTGTTGAGCATCTTGATTTAAATGATGAGGATGCTACTGTGGCAGCACTTGTTGCTAGTATCGATTATCGTAATAAGACTAAGAAGAACATTCGTGTAGTAAGTATTAGAGAGGTTAAGTAAATGAAGACATATAAAGTTAAGGTTAATGGTAAGGTATATGAAGTTGAACTAGAGGAAGTTAGCGAATCTAGTGAGAAGATTGAGGCTCCAAAGGCATCAAGTGCTCCAGTAAGTGATGGCGCTAATGTTGTTAAGGCTCCTATTGCTGGTAAGGTTTTGGATGTTAAGGTTAATGTTGGTGATGTTGTTAAAAAAGGACAAACAGTTGCCATTATTGAGGCTATGAAGCTTGAGAATGAGATTCAATCAGGTTTTGATGGTAAGGTTGTTGAAATTAAAGCAGCTAAGGGTAGTCAAGTTAAAAACGGTGATGCTTTAATCGTATTAGGCTAAGCTTATGAATATAGGTTTATTCTTAAAAGAATTCTTAGGTTCAACTGGTATTGTTAATTTCTTTACTGGCAATGGTTGGATGAATCTAATTATGATTTGTATTGGTTTGGTTTTCCTTTATTTAGCTATTAAAAAGGGTTTTGAGCCATACTTATTGATTCCAATTTCATTTGGTATTATCCTAGTTAACTTATTACCAGAAATTTACATTACTTATAATGAAGCTGGCGAGATTGTTAAAAGAGGATTACTTGGTTACTTACATTTGGGTGTTGAGTGCGAACTATATCCTTGTTTGATTTTCTTGGGTATTGGTGCTACTACAGACTTTGGACCACTTATCGCGAATAAGAAGACAATGTTACTTGGTGCTGCTGCTCAAATTGGTATCTTCGTAGCTTTCTTTGGTGCTTTATTCTTAGGATTTAATTTCTTTGAAGCTGCTTCAATTGGTATTATCGGTGGTGCTGATGGACCTACTGCAATTTTAACTTCTAATAGATTATTGACAATTTCAGGTTCTACTCAGTATTTAGCTCCTATTGCGTTAGCTGCTTATTCTTATATGGCGCTAGTTCCAATTATCTTCCCTCCAATTATTAAGTTATTGACTACTAAGGAAGAAAGATTGATTAAGATGGAACAATTAAGAAGTGTTTCTAAGAAGGAAAAGATTTTATTCCCTATTGTGATTACTTTGATTGTTTCTTTGATTGTACCTAGTGCTACACCGCTAATTGGTTGTTTGATGCTTGGCAACTTAATTAAGGAATGCGGTGTGGTACCTAATTTAACTAATACTGTATCAAATGCATTGTTATATATTTGTACAATTTTACTAGGCTTATCTGTTGGTGCTACAGCTCAGGGTACTAGTTTCTTAACTCTACAAACATTATCTATTTTTGCCCTTGGTATCTTTGCGTTTGTTGTCGCATGTATGTTTGGTATCTTAGGCGGTAAGGTAATGTGTAAGTTATCTGGCGGTAAGATCAATCCAATGATTGGTGCTGCTGGTGTTAGTGCGGTTCCTATGGCTGCAAGAGTTGTTCAAAAAGAGGGTCAAAAGGAAGATCCTAGCAACTTCTTATTGATGCATGCAATGGGACCAAATGTTGCAGGTGTTATCGGTAGTGCTATCGCTGCTGGTATCTTGTTAACAATTTTTGGTTAATTAATATGAAGACGATCCATTTTGAGACTATTGATTCTACAAATACTTATTTAAAAGAAAATTATGAGAAATTAGATAATTTTACTTTTGTGAGTGCTGATTTTCAAAGTGCTGGAAGGGGTCGTAATAATCGTAATTGGAAAAGCGAAAAGGGTGAAAACTTGCTCTTTTCGCTTTTAATTAAAGATAAGGCACTAATTGATAAGTTTTCGAGTTTATCAGTGATTAGTGCTTTTTCTATAATTAAAGCTTTAAACCTAGAACATTTAAGTATCAAGTGGCCTAATGATATATATTATAAGGATAGTAAACTTTGTGGTATTTTATTGGAGGCTGTCACAAGAAATGAAATAGAATGTCTTATTATTGGTATAGGTCTTAATGTTAATCAAAGAGAATTTGTGGGTGAATATAAGATAACTCCTACTTCTTTGTATCAGATAACTAATCAATCTCAAGATATAAGATTATTAAAGGACAAAATATTTAATCAAATATATAGTGATTTTATGAAGGTTAAGGAAGGTTATGACTTCTATAATGATATTAAAGAATATGATTATTTAAAGGATAGAAAAGTCTATGCTGAGATCAATAATGAAGTTCAACAAATAAAGGTACTTGGTATAGATTCTGATTATTCTTTGAAAGTATTAAAAGATAATGAAACATATAATCTTTCAAGCGGAGAAATCACTTTTCATTTGTAAAAAAATTTGCAAACTTTTTATTGACAAGAAAAAAGTTAGAAGAATAATATAGAAATGTTTTAAGGCCAGCTAAGGGTTGATTTAGCAATTAATTATTTAAACAATACGGGTTATAGGGAAGAAAGGATTTTATGAAAAAGTTTATTTCTGTGTTGTTATCTTTGTTGATGATGTTTTCATTGTGCTTAAGTGTAAGTGCGGATGATGGAAGAATCACAACAAGGGATGAATTACAGTCCGCTTTAGATAATGGTGGCACTGTAAGTTTAACTGATGATGTTGATGCTTCGGCTAATGGTTTAACCGTAAAGAAAGATGTTACTTTGGACTTAAATGGTCATTCTTTAAAGGTAGCTAATTCTAATGCAACAAATATTCAGATAATTGGAGCTACTCTTACTTTGGTAGATTCAACTGATAATAATAAGGATGGTACAGGACAAGGCAAGATTTATACTGAAGTTCCTTATGCCAAAGGAACATACGAAACAGTCGCAATCAGTGTTAACAGAGGAGCACATTTCATTATGGAAAGCGGTTTGATCGATACTGCTTCCGCCTTTACTGATAATAGCAATCAAGGTCAATATGCAGTCGGCCTAAATGATGGAAGTGCTACATCTGATGCTAATGTGATTATAAATGGCGGCCATATTAAAGCTGGTTGGTATGCGATTGCTGGCAATGGTGGTTGTGTTTCTGCTGACCATAATATTACTGTTAATGGTGGTATTCTTGAGTCTGTTGCTGATTATGCGATTTATCATCCACAAAGAGGTACTACTACTATTAATGGTGGTGTTGTGTATGGTGCTTCTGGTGGTGTTGCGATTAAAAGAGGCAATCTTGTTGTAAACTGAGGAACTATTACATCAAAAAGTGTAGGTTCTACCGGAACTTGGGGTGATGGTACTGGTGGTTTAGCTAATGCAGCAGTTAATATCAATGCACATTATGGAACTACAGACGTAAAACTTAATAATGGTAGTTTTATCGCAGAAGGAAATGCAATTAGCTTAATTAAGGATTTAAAATATCCAAGTAGCCTAACAATTACTGGTGGAACTTATAGTTCTGATATTTCGGAATACTTATCCGATGATTTAGTGCAAAATACTGTTGGAACCGTTGTTGAAAAAACATATGTTTCCTCTATTGGTGATAAGAAGTATGAAACATTAAAAGAAGCAATTAATGAATCAAATGATGGAGATACTATTAAAGTATTAAGCAGCGTATCTTTAAATAAGGGGTTAACTTTAAATAAGGATATAACTATTGATTTAGGTGGCAATACTATCGAATCTAAGGGAATGTTGTTTGATATTTATTCTAAGGTAACACTTAAAAATGGTATTTTTAGAGGCACAGAATTTGCTAAAGCAGGTGCTACTATTTGGTTAAACAAGAAAGCTAGTCTTTTTGTTGAAAAGGATGCAACTATTGATGTAACAAGTAATGGTACTTCAAGTTTTGACATTGGTTTCTGGACTGATTGTGATGGTGCTACTTTAACTGTTAATGGTACTTTAAAGGGCGAAAATGGCGTTACAGTTAATGGAATGATTAAGACTGATAATACGGTAAATATTGATGGTGCAACTATTGATGTTACAGGACATGGCTTATATTTGGCTGGTGTAGCAACAACCAATATCAGCAATACTAATATTAATGCTGGTTCAACAGCAATTGAGATTCGTGCTGGTAAGTTAAATATTAAAGATGGTACTTATACTAGTGCTGGTGAATTTAAAACTAGTCCTAATGAAAATGGTACTACGGTTGATGGTGCTGCTTTAGCTGTTTCTCAGCATACTAAGAAATTACCAATTGATGTAACTATTGATGGCGGTTCATTTAAGGGTAAATATAGTTTATATGAGGCAAATGTTCAAGAAAATGATGAAGAATCACTTGCTAAGGTTAATATCAAGATTAATGATGGTAATTTTGATGGTAAGTTCTTTATTGAAAACAATGCAGAAAAATCTATAAAGGGTGGTAATTACTCTGTTGATGTTTCTAAGTATTTAATAAGTGGCTATAACGTAGCTAAGATTAATGAAGCTTATAGTGTTGTCAAGGATGGAGAAAAGATTGATGTTACTTCTCCTACTCCTACTGTTGATGAGACAACATATGATGAAGTTAAGAAGGTTAAAAGTGATTCTAATGGCATATTGTTAGAAACTGATTTAGTTAATGATTTACAAAGTAATGAGAAAGATATGCTTAATAAGCAAACTACAAGTAATTCTAAATTAGATCAAATTGTTCCTTTGGATATTAATTTGTATAGTGTTGATGAAAATGGTGTATCAACAAAGATTACAAGTTTAAATAGTCCAATCACAATTAACATGTATCTTCCTGATGATATTGTTGATTCAATTAAGAATAAAACTATCAAGGTTGCAAGATTCCATGGTGATGTATTGACTATGTTGGATGCTAGTTTAAATGGAAATATTTTGACATTCAAGACTGATAAGTTCTCTACTTATGCGATTGTTACTTATGGTGCAGTTACTCCAACGTCAAATGTTGCTGATAAAAAGGCTGGGCCTAAGGATCTAAATAGTGATGGTATTATCACTTGTGATGAGGAAATGGGTTCTAAGAACTGGATTTGGTCTGAGTCTAAGGGTGCTTGTGTATATAAAGTAAGTAATACTTCAGTAAAATAAAATGAATTATTGCGTTTGCGCATGATTGAAAGAGATGCTTCTATTGGAAGTGGCTTTCTTTTAACTAAGAAGTAGTTGGCTTAAGATATAATGTTTTAAAAGAAGAGGAATTCTCATGAAAATAACCGAATTAAGAAAGATGTTGGAGTCTACAGATACTGCTACGCTAAAGAAAACAGTTGTAGAGGTTTATAAGTTGCTTCCTACTAATAAGAAATTAGATGCTGATGATGTGATTGATAGTGTTTTAAGTGGAGATGGTAAGAAGGTTGTTAAAGTAGAAGAAAAGGTTGATTATAGAAAGTTGTTTAATGAAGTTAATCGCTTTTTAGAAAATGCATATAATCAATGTTATTATGTTCCAAATAGAGCCGTTCAAAAGAAAGATAGACCTAAATGGCGTTTCTTGGTTAAAAGGTATGTAAAGAATCTAGAAAAAGTTCCTACTGATAGTGATTTTTATAATGAATCAGTTGAACTATTGATTAAACTTTATGAAATGATGTGCTATGCGTGTAGATATTATTTATTTTCTTCAACTGATTCTTTTCAATCAGTTGGTATATCACAAAGCAGTTTCTATGATTTGATTGTTGAAAAGACATTCGCCAAGGTTTTTGTTACGGAAGATGATATCACTACTTTAATTATTTGTGCTACAACTGGTGGACTTAGTACTTGGTCTTTACATATAAATCAAGTAAGTATCTTATTGTTTTATCTAAATACTGAAAAATATCTTCGTATGGCTATAGATAAAGCTAAGGAATTTGTTGAAACAAACGGTGATAAATTAAAAAAATTAGATAAATATTCTAATACTGTTTATTATTTGGAAGATGCTATTAATCAATTATGTAATCTTATTCTAATGGCTGAAATTAAGCTTGATGAATTTGATGATGGAGTTAAGTATTATTTGAATAATGCTAAAGAAAATGATAATGAAATAATTCTATATTGTGCTCTAGATACTATTAAGTTTTTTACAGATGATGATGATTTATGGGTAAGGTGTTATGAATATGGAATCAAATATAAGAAAATTAAACCAAGAGATGAGCTAAAAGAAACTTATGAAGAGATTTTGAATAAGAAAAAATAATTAGTAAATCAATAGGAATTATGTTAATATATTTGTGTTGTCTCCCTTTAATAGGGTCTCAACCGCACAGAGAAGGTTTTTAAGCATGGTCACCTTAATGGCGAGTCTAAATTCAAAGAAAGGAGATTTTATGTACGCAATTATTGAAACTGGCGGTAAGCAACTTAAAGTAGAAGAAGGATCTGTAATTTATGTCGAAAAGTTAGATGTAAATGAAGGTGAAGAATATACTTTCGATAAGGTTGTTGCGCTAAACAATGGCAGTTTAACTCTTGGTGCACCTTATGTTGATGGTGCTAAGGTTACTTGCAAGGTTGAAAAACAAGGCAAGGGTAAGAAGATTGTTATCTTCAAGTACAAGTCAAAGAAGGGTTCTACTCGTCGTAAACAAGGTCATCGTCAACCATATACTAAGTTAACTGTTACTAGCATCGCTTAATGATATTAGTAAGATATAGCTTAGAGAATGGCTATTACACACATTTGATTGTTACAGGTCATGCAGAATATGCTGAATATGGTAATGATTTAATATGTGCTAGTGTCTCAAGTATAATGTTTGGACTTATGAATTGTCTTGATGAATATCAGGATGTTACAATTAATGTAGGTGAAAACAAGATTGAGATAAAAAATGAATGTAAGCTTGATGAAGTAAATAATTTTATGAAGCTTGCACTAATTCAACTTAAGACTATTGAAGAGTCCTATGGTGAATTTATTAAAGTAGAAAGGAAATGAGTATGAAATATATTTTAGATATTCAATTCTTCGCTTCTAAGAAGGGTGTTAGTTCTACTAAAAACGGACGTGACTCTCATTCTAAGAGACTAGGTGCGAAGGTTGCCGATGGTCAATTTGCTACTGCTGGATCTATTATCTACCGTCAAAGAGGTACTAAGATTCATCCTGGTACAAATGTTAAAAAGGGCGGCGATGATACATTATTCTGCACTTGCGACGGTATTGTTAAATATGAACGTTTAGGCAAGGATAAGAAGAAAGTATCTTGCTATCCTGCTTGCTAAGATCATTTAAAGGCCTTCTATAGGCCTTTTATTTTATTTAAGAGAATTATGCAATTTATTGATAAAGTAAAAATTAAATTAAAAGCTGGAAATGGTGGCAATGGTCTTGTCTCTTTTAAACGTGAGAAATACAATCCTTTTGGTGGTCCAAATGGTGGTGATGGTGGTGATGGCGCTTCTATCGTATTTGAAGTTGATACTAACAAGTCAACACTATTAGATTTACGTTTCTCAAAGATGATTAAGGGTGATAATGGTGCCGATGGTAAGCCAAATAATATGTTTGGTGAATCTAAAAAGGATGTTGTTGTTAAGGTTCCTTTGGGCACTATTGTTAAGGACTTAAAAGATAATACAATCATTGCTGACTTAAACACTATTGATTCAAGAGCTGTAATTTGCCAAGGTGGTAAGGGTGGCAAGGGTAACCGTCACTTTGCAACTTCTCGAAATTCTGTTCCTGAAAAGGCACAACTTGGTGAATCTGGTGAAGAAAAAGAAGTAGAAGTAGAACTAAAATTATTAGCCGATGTAGGCTTAGTGGGTTTCCCAAGTGTTGGTAAATCAACTCTATTATCAGTTGTATCTAAGGCTAGACCTGAAATAGCTGACTATCCATTCACAACACTTGTACCTCAACTTGGTATGGTTAAAGTTGGTGATGGATCATTTGTTATGGCAGACTTGCCAGGACTAATTGAAGGAGCTTCACAAGGTAAGGGCCTAGGTCATGAGTTCTTGAAACATATTGAAAGATGTCGTGTAATCTTACATGTCATTGATATGTCTGGTGAATATAGAGATCCATTAAGTGATTATGAAATCATTAATCATGAATTAGAGAGTTATCCAGGTAACTTAAGTTCTAGACCTCAGATTGTTATCGCTAATAAGATGGATGGTGATATGGCAAAGGAAAATCTAAAGCGTTTTAAGGAAAAGTATCCTGATGTAGAGATTTTTGAGACTATCACAATCATCAATGAGGGTTTAACTCCTGTATTATATAAAGTTAAGGACATGCTAAAGGAACTACCTCAATTTGCCTTATATGATGAAAAGAAGGCAGAAGAGAAGGTTGTATATACCTTTACACCTGAAGAAGAATTTAAAGTATTTAATGAAGGCAATGGTATCTTTAGAATCGAAGGCGAAAAGATTGAAAGATTGTTTGAAAGAACTAATCTTAAGGATACGGATTCAGCATTACGCTTTGCTCGTGCGATGAGTAAGATGAAAGTTGATGAAGCCTTAAGAGAAAAAGGCTGTAAGAACGGTGATCAAGTCTTCATTAATGATACAAGCTTTGAATTCGTTGATGGTGACGATGAAGATGAATTTGAATAAGAGAACCATAATAGGTTCTTTTTTCATGGTACAATAGTTGCGGTTATGATTGGTTTTTTAAGAGGAAAAGTTCATCTTTTTGGAAATGATTATGTTCTTTTGGATGTAAATAATGTTGGTTACCGCATTAATTTTTATCATCCAGAAAAATTAAAAATAGGTGAAGAGGTATTGATCTACACCTATGAAAATATCAGGGAAGATGAACAATCATTATTTGGTTTCTTATCATATGCAGAATATGAACTTTTTGTTAAGCTTATTTCAGTTAAGGGATTAGGTCCTAAGATTGCCTCTGGTATCTTAGCTAAGTCTAAGGTGGATGACATTATTAGAGCTATTGAAAATTCCGATGTTAATTATATGAAATCAATGCCTGGCGTTGGTGCTAAGACTGCTAGTCAAATTATCCTTGATTTAAAGGGAAAACTAGTGGCAAGCGAAGAAATTAAGGTTAATGAGAAACTAAATGATGCAGTAGAGACTCTTAAATCATTAGGATTTAAATCCTTGGAACTTAAGAATATTATCAAAGAATTATCTAAAGAAGACTTGAGCACTGAACAATATGTTAAGCGTGCTCTAGCAATGTTGGCAAAATAAAAATTATGAATGTAGAAAATGATGTAATGTCTGTTGAAAAGTTAGAGACAGATGAAGAAATTAGTTTAAGACCTCAAAAACTTGACGAATATATTGGTCAAAGTTCTTTAAAAAGTAATTTAGAGGTCTACATACAGGCGGCAAAGAGTCGTGATGAATCACTAGACCATTGCCTTTTTTATGGCCCTCCAGGACTTGGTAAGACTACTTTGGCTTATATTTTGGCTAATGAAATGGGTACAAATGTTAAAGTAACCAGTGGTCCATCAATTGAAAGAAGTGGCGATTTAGCTGCTATTTTATCAAGCTTAGAAGCTGGCGATATTTTATTTATTGATGAAATTCACCGTTTACCAAAAACAGTTGAAGAAGTTTTGTATCCTGCAATGGAAGATTATGCGATTGATGTGGTAGTTGGTAAGGAACAAGGAGCTAGGTCGATTAGAATTGATTTACCGCCTTTTACACTAGTTGGCGCAACAACTAGAATGGGATCTATCTCATCACCTTTAAGAGATAGATTTGGTATTATTTCTAAACTTGAATATTACAATCAAGACGAATTATCTAAGATTGTTGAAAGAACTGCTAAAGTCTTTAACAATGAAATTAATGAAGACGCAATAAGAGAAATAGCCCTAAGAAGTAGAGGCACACCTCGTATTGCGAATAGATTATTTAGAAGAGTAAGAGACTTTGCCCAAGTATTAAATAATGGTCTAATTGACTTTGATATCACTCAAAGTTCCCTTGATAGATTAAAGATAGACTCAATTGGACTTGATGATGTTGATATTAGATATTTAAGAGGTATTATCGAAAGATATCATGGTGGTCCTGTAGGGCTTGAGGCTATCGCATCAGCAATTGGTGAAGAAGCTATAACTATTGAAGATGTATATGAACCATATCTTCTTCAAATTGGCTTTATTAATAGAACTTCTAGAGGTAGAGAAGTAACTCCTCTTGCCTATAAACACTTAAAGATAAGTAGTGAGGAGAGTTTGTTTTAGATGAAAGAAGAAATTCCAAATAAAGAAACCATCGAAGCGATGTTGGAGGCTGAAAGAATCGCTAGAGACCCTAACGCAAAACGTTATACTAATCTAGATGAATTATTTGAAGATCTTAAAAACGAGGAATAATTTAATTATTGATTATTAGACAAATTCTATGTTATTATTATAAAGCGTTAACGGGAGGTTTTAGAAATGCCTAGAGAGTTTATAACATTCAAATGTACAGAATGTGGTGAAGAAAATTACATCGGCGATAGAAATAAGAAGAAGCATCCAGATAAGATGGAAATCAAAAAGTATTGCCCTAGATGTAACAAAATGACTGTTCATAAGGAGAAAAAATAAGCTACTGCTTATTTTTTTAATATATGGAAGTAACAAGATTAGTTTGTGGTATTTTTCAGACAAATACCTACATCTTAGAAATTGATAATAAGATTATCGTTGTTGATCCTGCTTGTAAGGTAGATAAATTATTACCCTATCTTAATGGAAAAGAATTATTGGCCGTCTTATTAACTCATGGTCACTTTGATCATATCAAGACATGTGATGACTTATATAAGATGTTTAAAGTACCTATCTATATTCATGAAGCTGATATTGAGATGACTAAGAATAAGGGTTGGGGAAGGGTATTTGGCCTACAAGCTGTGCCTACCATTAGTGTTCCTTTAGTTAAACTTAAGGAAACTAAATATAAGATTGGCCCATTTAACTTTGAGGTGTTGTTTACACCAGGCCATTCAAAGGGTTCTGTATGTTACTTATTTGATGATTGTATCTTTACGGGTGATACCTTATTCAAATTAGCATGTGGAAGATGCGATTTAGAGGGTGGCGATATAAGTGAGCTAAAGAGTTCTTTAAGGATGTTGAAAACTTTAAATCCATCATTGATTGTTTATCCAGGCCATGATGAAATTACAAATTTAGAATACGAAATTGAAAATAATTCCTACTTAGTGTAGGAATTTTTATTTTTCATGACAATAAAGAAGTGTATGGAAAATATAGATATTGAAAAAAGATTGAATGCGATTTTAAGCTTGGCAGTCAAAAACAATGCCAGTGATATTCATTTTGCCCAAAAATATGAACAAACTGATATATCGATGAGAATCAACAATACGATGCGTAGAGTTAAAAGTAAGGCGGGTGATGATAAATTAATAAGATACCTACAGTATCGTTCAAACGTTGATTTAGGCTCATTAAACCCTCAAACAGGCCAATTTGAAGTCTTGTATGGGGAGAATATCCTTTCACTTAGATTTGCGGTGATAAATACTTATAATGCCACAAATGGGGTGCTTAGAATACTGAATTCTAATCTTAAGGTTGAGGCTGATAAGTTATCTAAATTAAAGAGTCAAAATGAATACTTTAAGAAACTGCTTAAACAAGACAATGGTCTAATCTTATTCTCTGGGGCCACTGGTTCTGGAAAAACAACTACTTTATATTCGTTACTAAAAAGTGTTGAGGGGTCAATTATTTATACTATTGAAGATCCAATAGAAGTAGTAAATGACAAGTTTGTGCAGTTACAAATCAATGAAAGAATTGGCTTTGACTATGAAGCGGGCATTAAACAAATTATGAGACATGATCCTGACATCATCATGGTAGGAGAAATAAGAGATGATAAGGCAGCTAAAATGGCTCTAAGAGCCGCTAATACAGGACATTTAGTGCTAAGTACTATTCATGCCTCTAGTGTTGCTTCTACGATTGATAGAATGGTTGACTTAGGTGTTAGTGAAGAATACCTATATGAGATGCTTATATGTTTAGTACATCAAAAGATGATAATCAACAGATCTGGGGAAAAGGTGGTTATTTATGAAGTTATGGATAAAGATGAAATTGATTATTATCGTAGATTCAAGAAACATTCAGATACATTTTTAAGTATTGATAAACAAATTAAAGAAGGCATTGAAAATGGAATCTACTAAGCTTAAATATGAAGATTTAGTTTTTTTGAATGAATTATTAAAGACTGGTCTATCTTTTAAAAATAGTCTTGAACTATTAACAAACAAAACTAATGAAAAGATTATTAATGAAATCATTAGAAAAATGGATATAGGCATAAGTGTTGAGGAAGTAATGGATGTTTGCCTTCCTAAAAATGTTGGCACTTATTTAATCCCACTTTCAAAGAAAATGTCCTTTAGTGATAGTTTGAATCTATCTTTATCTTTCATTGAAAAAGAAAAGGAATATACCAAAAGCTTAATGGGTTCATTTCTTTATCCCTTCATACTTTTATTCTTATCACTAAGTGCTTTATATATTTTTGATGCCTATGGACTAGATACTATCTTAAATATGCTTAAAAGCTTTAATGAAGATTTTGGTAATGTTGCGGCATTTAGGATTATCTTAAGAATTATCATCTATATCTTTTATATCTTGTTGATGGTGATATTGGTATTAGCTTTATATTTCTTTAGAAATAGAAACATCACCTTGTTCTATGTGCTTATATGTAAATATTTGCCTAATAGTATAGTTCAAAAATATTTTTGTGTAGAGTTTGTAAGTTTATTGAATATTTGTCTAAACAACGGTTATAAGAGCAAGGAATCAATTGATATCTTAAAAAGTCTTCATAATAAGCCTATAACGGCATTTTTGGCCTATCACTTGGATGAAAGACTATTAGAAGGCGAAACTTTAAAACAAGCTAGCAAACAAGCTTATTATGATTATTCTTTGAGTAAGTTTATAAATATTGCGATTCATTCTAATGATTTCTCAAAGATATTAAACGACTATGTAAGCTTAAGTACTAAACAAATTAAGACAAAGATGAAAAAGACTGCCGGTATTATCCAAATTGTTACTTATTGTATGATCGGAATCGTCATCATCTTTGTTTATCAAATATTATTTTTACCAATGAATGCGTTGGCTAACTTTTAAAAGGAGAAAACATGAATAAAAAAGGTTTTACATTATTAGAAATGGTTGTAGTAGTAATGATAATTGCGATATTGTTTTTGCTTACTATACCCAATGTCTCAAAAGTAATCGATAGCGTTGATAATAACGCCTGTGATGCTTTGACAAGAGTTGTTGATTCGGCAATTGTCCAATACAAATTAGCCTATGGACAATACCCATCATCTATTGGTGATTTAGTCTCAGCTGGTTTAATCAGTGATGAACAAACATCTTGTTCCAATGGTAAGAATATCTATATAAGTGGAGGCCAATCATATCATGAATAACAAAGGCAATACGATGTTAGATATGTTACTGGTAATGCTTATTACGATGGGGTGTATGTGTCTAACGTTAAATAGAAATATTAGTATACAAAGTGGCCACTATGATTTTTTAAATAAATACCTAGTAGCTCAAAGTAGGGCATTAAGGAATAGAGAAAACACCATGTATGAAGAAGGACTATATTTTAATGAAAATGGCCATGTGAATAAGGGTGGTACTTTCTATTTTGATAATCATAAAGCTGTTGTTCATTTAGGTAATGGCTATATTACCTATGAATAATAAAGGTTTTCTATTAGTTGATGCCTTGATTAATTGTCTAATTGTAGCTTCCTTATCAATACTATGTATTGGCTTATTTAAACAATTTGATAATTATTATGATGGATATGAAAAATATAGTGAAGAATTAAATGAAAAATATGAAATCTTATTCGGCGGGCTTTATTAAGACAAGATTTCTGATTGCCCTATTAATAACTCTATCAATACTTCCCTTGTGCACTTCTATGGTAAGACTATTGGGCAATGTGAATATGGACTATGATTTAGTAAATAGTGAACTTAGTATGATGGATTTAAGAAGAATCTTGTTGATAGCCTATGACTTAGAAATAAATGAATATGAACTTAATTTTACTTATCATAATAGTCCTTATAATCTAAGGTTTATAAATGATAAGTTGATACTTAGTCCTGGTACTCAGATTTATTTAAATGATATTAAAGAAGCTTCTTTTTATACTAAAAATGGTTGTTTATATTTAAGGTATGTGAATAATGATAATAAGGAATACGAAAAGAATATTGGCTCAGCAAAAAGCTTTCATCTCCCTGAGCTTTCTAATAATTATGATGATGGCACTAGAGATGATTATGATTTATACTAATTATCTAATTTGTGCTAATACAGTTTATTTTGATATGAATGACTTCTATGATGATTTTAAGATAGAAGCTGAAATGATTAATACTGCTAAATACATTTTAAGCAATGATGAAACATTAGAAACTTATGAAATTAGTGAAGGGGTAGTTAATGTTGTAGCTAATGGTAATCTTTATTATCTAGAATGTAATGGAATTAATCTTTCAATAAATGTAGAAGATAGAATGATAATTGACTATAAAGTTAGATGATATTAAAATTACATAGGAAAAAAGGAGAATATATGATTAACTGTACAGAAATTAAACCAGGTCAATGTTTTACTTGGGAAAATCAACTTTATCAATGTATCGACATTGCCTTAAATAAGACTGCAATGGCCAAGATGAAAGTTAAAATCAAGGTTAAGGAGCCAAGAACTGGTGTTGTTAAGGAATTAAGTTTGATTGGTGGTGATAAGGTAGGCGAGGCTACTATTGATAAGAAGGCTATGCAATATCTATATGATGCTGGTGAGACATTAGTGTTCATGGACAATGAAACTTATGAACAAATCGAACTTCCAAAGGATAATTTAAGTTGGGAAATGAACTTCTTAACTCCAAACCTAGAAGTAAGTGTTATGGACTACCAAGGTGAAATCCTAGGTATCTCTTTACCTGATAAGGTTGCCCTAGAATTGGTTGAATGCGAATTGGCTGTTAAGGGTGATACTGCAACTTCAGCATTAAAGAATGCAGTATGTGAAACAGGTTTACAAGTTAAAGTTCCAATGTTTATCAACAATGGTGAAAAGATTATCGTTTCTACTATTGATGGTAAATATTCTTCAAGAGCATAATTAAAAGCCCATATTTGGGCTTTTACTTTACTTATTCAGATATTTAATGACACTTGTTGCAGCTCTAGCACCATCACCACAAGCTGTAATGATCTGTCTTAAATGGGTATTAGTAACATCGCCTGCACCAAATATATAAGGAATACTAGTTTTCATATCTTCGTCAACAACAACACATCCATATTCATCTAAAATACTAGTAGGTACAAATGAAGTATTTGGAAGGGAACCAAGATATGGAAAGATTCCTTGACATTCAATATCCATTATTGAATCATCTAGTTTATTCTTTACTTGTAAACCAGAAATCTTATCATCACTTATTAATAACTTATATGGCAAGACATTCTTAATGACTTTAATCTTAGGATCTTGACTAATCTTATCAACCAAAGTTGCGTCGGCTCTAAATTCATCTCTTCTAATGATGATTGTGATTGAATTTACGATATTGCTTAAATATAAAGCTTCTTGTAAAGCACTATTACCACCACCCACAATCACGATATCTTTTTTACGATAGAAGAAACCATCACAGACTGCACAATAAGAAATACCCTTGCCAATATAATCATTTGCCTTTTCTAAGTCCAATTCTTTTTCCTTAGAACCAGAGGCAATAATAATGGCCTTAGCTTCTATTTCTTTTCCATCATCTAAAGTAATGAAATGTTCATTGATAGACTTAACCTCAGCACTTATAATTTCAGGCTTGAAAGAATTAGTATGGCTTGCGAGCTTATCTGCTAATTCAAAGCCTGTAATTTCTTCAAAAGATGGATAATTTTCAATCTTATCAATCTTAATTAATTTACCGCCAAGTGACAATGGCTCGATAATGCCAACCTTAAGATTAGCACGACTACCATATATTGCAGCACTAAGTCCCGCAGGACCACCACCAATTATTATTAAATCAAACATACTTTTTCTCCTCGTCTTGATTATAACATGTGTTAGTTTTTAGCCTTAGAAATATGACCTAAATGTTATAGAATAATAGGGATGAAAAAACTATATCGTTTTATTTATTTTATAAGTTCATGTTTAATCTATATTTTACTTGGCTTATTTGAATTCTTTTGTCTTAATAATTTTGTAGATATGATATCTACATCTTATTTTGTGCATGCTGGTTTAATGATTCTTAGTTTGCTTGTGATTAATCCAATTATTACTTTCAAATTAATTGGTTTAATTCCAATCAAACCTAAGAAAAGAGTTAAGTCGGTGCATGATGAACTTAAACGTGAAGTTAAATGATGGTACAATAGGTCTTATGAAAATCGCAATCGTAGCCGGAGGAACCGGTGGACATATATATCCTGCACTAACACTTGCAGAAGAATTAGAAAAAAGAGGCAACGAGATTGTCTTCTTTGGCTCTATTGATAGGATGGAAAAAGATGTAGTTCCTAAGGCTGGTTTTAAATTTATCGGACTAGATATTACATCAACATCTGGCAATATTTTTAATAAAGTATTAAGTGTTTTCAGCATGAATAAAGCCTACAGGAAATGCTTAAAACTATTAAAAGGCTTTGATATGGCTATTGGTTTTGGCAATTATATTTCGGTTCCTGTTATTTTAGCAGCTAAGAAATTAGGCTTAAAAACAGTCATCCATGAACAAAATTCTTTTGTAGGTAAGGCTAATAAAATGCTAGACACGAGTGTTGATTTAGTAATTGGCTCATATATCGAGGACAAGGACCAATTTAAAAATCCTAATACTTTTATTTTAGGTAATCCTCAAAGTGGCAAAGCTTTTAATTATGAAAAAGATGATAACTATTTAAGTGAACTGGGATTAGATAAGAATAAGAAGACAGTTGTTATTTTCATGGGATCATTAGGCTCAGAAACTATCACTAAAGTTATGATAGATTTCTTTAAGTTATTAGATGGTAAATACCAAGTGATTTATGCAACAGGTAGTGCTTATTACAAGGATGTTGTAAGTAAAACTGAAAAGAAAGATTATTTGGTGATTAAAGAAAGAATTGATGGCATTAAGGCCATGAAAGCTTCTGATTTATTGGTTTCAAGAGCTGGTGCAACTACCTTATGTGAAATCACAGCTTTGGGCATGCCTGCTATATTGATACCATCTCCTTATGTGCCTAATAATCATCAATACTTTAATGCCTTAGCACTTGTTAAAAATGATGCTGCTTTGATGATTGAGGAGAAAGATTTGAGCGCTATTTCTTTAAAAGAAAAGATTGATAGTATAATAAATGATGTAGATATCCTAAACAGTCTAGCTAATAATGCCAAAAGTATGGCGAATAGCACTGTTATTGAAGATATTGTTGAAAAAATAGAGAAATTATGATTAAAGAATTTTTATGTGAACGCGGAAATTATCGCGATGATAAAACTTTTAGTAAGCTTACTACCGTTAAGATGGGTGGTGAGATTGCTCATTATGTAGAACCATATAACTTGGCTTGTTTAAAGGAAATTATTGATTTTGTCAAAGCCGAGCATATTCCTTTTAAAGTTATTGGCAATGGTTCTAATTTAATTTGTGGATCATCACGCTTTGAAGGTGTGGTTATTTCATTAAAGAACTTTAACAATTTTGAAGTTTATAATGACCAACTATATGTTGAAGCTGGTGTTATGATGCCTTTCTTATGCATGTCTATCGCTAAACTTGGACTAAGTGGTCTTGAATTTGCCTCAGGTATACCAGGCAGCGTAGGTGGCCTTGTTTTTATGAATGCTGGCGCTTATAAAAAATCAATGGCTGATGTGGTCACTGAGGTTTTAGTATTAAAAGATGGCGAAATCTGTAGGATGAAAAAAGATGAACTTAAGTTGTCTTATCGCTATTCTATTTTCCAAGAACATCCAAGGTGGATTGTGATTGCTTGTTATATGACACTTGAACATGGTGATGCTGATGAAATTTTAGATCTAATTAAGGATAGAAAAAATAGAAGAATGGACACTCAGCCTTTAGATAAGCCAAGTGCTGGTTCCTGTTTTAGAAACCCAGAAGGTGGTTTTGCCTGGAAATATATCGACGAAGTAGGCCTTAGAGGGGCTAATATGAATGGTGCTGAAATCAGTGCTAAACATCCTAATTTCATCATTAATGTAGGTGGTGGTACTGGTGAAGATTATTTGGCCTTAGCTTTAAAAGCTCAAGAAGAAGTTAAAAAGAAATTTGGTGTTAAGTTGATAATGGAAGTGGAGAAGTTCAATTGTTAGAGAATGGTTCTAAAATAAAATTAGACGAAACTTTCTTAAGAAAAAAGAGAAGCGATGCGAAAAGCGCTTCTTTATTTAAAGGATTTAAAAACCTTTATTTTCTAATCGGAATCATTACGGGCTTTATAATACTTTGTCTAATGTTCTTTTTATCTAGTTACTCAAATATTTATCATATCAGTGTGAAAGGTAATTATTACCTAACAGATAGCGATGTGCTTAGATTGAGTGGTTTAACTGAAAATAACAAGTACTTTTTTACATCAACTAATATGAGCGAAAAAAGGATGCTAAAGTCTCCTTATTTTGATAGTGTAAAAGTAAAGAAATTAGATGATCAAGTTGTTGAAATAGATGTTTGTGAAAAGAAACAAATTGCTTATACAACTATCGGTTCTTATCAAGAAATAATTTTTGTGGATGGCACAAATGTTGAAATAAATGATTCAAATAAATATCTTATGAGTAAACTTCCAGAGATGACTGGTTTTACAAGCGAACAATTAAATACAGTTTTGAGAGGTTTTAAAAACATTGATCAAAAGACGATAAATGAAATATCAGAGATTAATAGATATTCTTTTTCATATGATGAAAATATGATGGAAGTCATCATGAAAGATGGCAATATTTGTTTTGTCTCATGGACTGGTTTATCTATGTTGGATAAATATTATTCTATTGTTTCTGGTTTAGATACTAGTATGGGTAATGTTTGTATATATTTAGATGAATTAACAAATTCTGGTTATGTTTCTATTTGTCCTTGGCAAGAATGAATGAAACAATTTTCATATACTGTAAAATATTTTCATGAAAATGTATTGACACTTTCATTTTTTAGTTTAAGATAATGTATATCGATGAAAAGGAATAGTACTTGTGAACGTACTTTAAAAGCGAGCCTGGTTTGGTGAAAGCAGGCAAGTGATACACAAGGAAGCGCGCCTTGGAGATACTAGCTTGAACTAACAGTAGGGATAGTCGTTAACTGTCGTTAAAGTTGAGGTGGTTCAGATTTGCTGAGCAAATAAAGTGGTACCGCGATTTTTTTAAGTCGTCTTTATGAAAAAATATCGACGGCTTTTTATTTTATAGCCGTCAAGGAAGGGAATGTATTATGAAAAAATTATTATCTTTATTGGCTGTTATGATGATGGCTATGTGTCTGTTTGCATGTTCGTCTAAAGATACTACAGACGATGATACTGTAACTATTTCTGTTGGTCTATCTCCAGACTATGCACCTTATGAATCTTTAGATACTGCTGGTAATCTTGTTGGCTTTGATATCGATATGTTAAATTCAATGGAAAAACTTTTAAGTGAAGCTAATGACAAAACTTATAAGTTTGAAATCTATCAAATGAGTTTCGATAATATCATCACTCAAATCCAAGGTGGTCAATTAAATTGCGGTGTTTCTGGTTTTACTTGGAGCGAGGAAAGAGAAAAAGCAATTACTTTCTCAACTCAATATGCTGGTGCAAAAGAAGTTGTGATGGTATTAGCTGATAGTGGCTATTCAGCATTAGAAGATTTACAAGGTAAAAAGCTTGCTGCTCAAACAGGATCAACTGATGAAAAACTTGCTCAAGAAGCTTTTGGCAAAGAAAATGTATCTTCAATTCAATCTGTTACTGATATGATTCCAGGTCTTGATGCTCATCAATACGATGCAGTTGTACTTGATGAAGCTGTAGCAACCTCTTATGCATCTACTGGTAAATATGTTGTTCTTGATGAAGCTCTTGATAACGAATATAGCTATATCGTTGTTGGTAAGGGCGATGATGAAACTCTTGCGATTATTAATCAAGCTGTTGAATTATTTGTTGCATCTGATGGATATAAGTCACTTTGTGAACAATATCAAATTTCACCAATTGAAGTTAAATAAAATGTGAGGGATAGAAATGTTTATTGCGTTTAAAGAAATCTTTACACTTGAAAATCTATTATACCTATTAAAAGGCACCGGATATTCGGTAGGGATTGCCATTCTATCCCTTTTCTTTGGCCTAATATTAGGGATACTAGGATCGTGTGGCAAAAGAAGTAAGAATATTATTTTAAAGGGCTTAGCTAATATTTATGTTGAAGTAATAAGAGGCACTCCGATGCTGCTTCAAATTTTGATTATCTTCTCGGTTATTCCATCTATCTATACTGCCTTTAGTGGAAAGATTATGAGAATGAATCCTTATTTAATTGGCGTTGTAGCTATGTCTATTAATTCTGGTGCATATCAAACAGAACTTATTAGATCTGGCATTAATGCGGTTGATAAGGGACAAACAGAAGCTTGTGAAACACTTGGCTTAAGCAAGTTTCAAACCATGAAATTTGTCATCTTGCCTCAAGCTTTCAAACATATCGTACCTCCAATGATATCCGAGCTTATTACACTTACTAAGGATACATCTTTAATAAGTACTATAGGTGCAGTTGAATTGTTGAAGGGTGCTCAAATTCTTGGAACTAACTATTATGATGTTATGTCTCCATATTGTATAGCAGCTGTATATTATTTGATTATCACTATAGTGATATCTTTAATTGGAAAGAAAATAGAAATGGGGTTGGCGTTAAGTGATTAAGGTAGAAAATATTACAAAATCCTTCATTGTTTCCGGTGTTAAAAATCATTTAAAGGCCGTAAATAATGTTTCATTAGAAGTTAAAAAAGGTGAAATTGTTTGTTTGATTGGTCCTTCTGGTTCAGGTAAATCAACACTTTTAAGATGTATAGAAGGACTTGAAGTTCCTGAAAAAGGAAATATTTATATTAATGACGAACTTTTAGATTCAAATAATCCTGTAAAGTTTAAAGAATTAAGAAGTCATATGGGCTTTGTCTTCCAACATTTCAACTTATTTCCTAATATGACGGTAATAGACAATTTAACTTTGGCACTTATTAATGTCTTAAAAATGGATAAGAATGAAGCGGAAACGATTGCCCTAGGTTATCTAGATAGAGTAGGTTTGGCTGACAAAAAGAATGAATATCCAAATAACTTATCAGGTGGTCAGAAACAAAGAGTTGCCATCGCAAGAGCCTTGTGTTTAAATCCTGAGATAATGTTGTTTGATGAGCCGACTAGTGCCCTAGATCCTGAAATGGTTATCGAGGTTCTTGAAGTAATGAAGGAACTGGCAAAAGAGGGTATGACTATGGTTATCGTTACTCATGAAATGGGTTTCTGTAAGACAGTGGCAAATCGAATTGTTTTCTTGGAAGATGGCAAGATTATCGAAGAAAACAATGCGAAAGATTTCTTTGATAATCCAAAGACTGATAGAGCGAAGTTGTTCTTAAGTAAAGTAATGTACTAAGAGCACTTTGCTCTTTTTTTAGTTGACAAATAAATATAATGACTAATACAATTAATACAGATAGTACAAATAATACAGAGGGAGTAGATTTATGAATATTGACTATTTTAATAAAATTGTAACTATTATATTTATCTTATGTTATACATATCAGGCATTATATTTATTCTTGCCATTATTTGTAAGAAATAAGGCTAGAGTTATTAATGACAAAACAAATAGATATGCGATTCTAATTGCGGCTAGAAATGAGGAACAGGTCATTGGTAATCTTATAGATAGTCTTAAGAATCAAAACTATCCAAGTGATTATGTTGATATCTATGTTTGTGCAGATAACTGTAGCGATAATACTTATGGGCTTGCTAAACAAAGTGGTGCTATTGTATATAGAAGATTTAATTCTGTTGAAGTAGGTAAGGGTTATGTCTTAAATTATTTGTTAAATAAGATTAAACAAATAAATAAGCATTATGATGCATATCTTGTGTTTGATGCCGACAACATCGTAGATAAAGACTTTATTAAAGAAATAAATAGAGTGTATAACGAAGGTTATCAAGCAGTTACTTCTTATCGTAATTCTAAAAATTATGGTGATAACTGGATTAGTGCTGGTTATGGTTTGTGGTATTTACATGAATCAGCTCATTTAAATGCTTCTAGAATGATTATTAATTCTAGTTGTGCAATAAGTGGCACTGGTTTCTTAGTTTCAAATGAATTGGTAGAAAACAATGATGGGTGGAACTACTTCTTGTTGACAGAAGATATCGAGTTTAGTGTTGATAGCGTGTTAAAAGATATAAAGATTGGCTATGCTGATAAAGCTATTGTTTATGATGAACAGCCTACAAGCTTTAAACAGTCTTTTAATCAAAGATTAAGATGGTCTAAGGGGATAATTCAAGTTTTAAACAAATATGGCTTAGAGCTTATTAAAAAGGTCATTAAGGGTGATTTTTCAAGCTATGACATGCTAATGAACTCGGCTCCTGCAGGAATAATAAGTTTTATTAGTTTTGTTGTTAATATAACTTATATTCTTGATCGCTTCTTATTAAACAACTCATTTATATATTTATTTAGTAGTTTGTTTAATGTCTTCTTAGGGATGTATCTTATATTGTTCATCATCTCCCTATTAACAACGCTAAAGGAATGGAAGAATATTTATTGTGCAAATTTGAAGAAGATTATTTATATCTTTACTTGTCCAATATTTATGCTTACATATATGCCAATCACAATCGTTGCCTTATTTAAGAAAGTTGAGTGGACACCAATTGCTCATACTAGAAGATTAAATCTAAATCAAATTAGAAGATAGGAGGTCAAAATGAAAAAGAAAGTTTTATTATCGTTATTATTTATCGCTAGTTTATCACCGATGTTGCTTAATCAATATGGTGGTATGAAAGGTGTACAAGAAATCTCTGGTATTATTAATCTTACAAATCCTATAGGTCTATTATCAATTGTGATATTTGTGATTGGACTATTTACTGATGAATGGATAAGCGGTATAGGAACTATAGGTGTAGTAATATCAGAATTATTTATGTTCTTTACTTGGTATACTTATACAATTACACCTCAAATAAGTTTAAAGACAAGTCTTGATATGGCTTTTCCAGAATTCTATATTGGACTTATTGTTTCTACATTTATGATGTTGATATATTATAAGGCTTTAGAAACTAATGAATGATGATGTACTCCTCATTGTTATTAACATGAGGAGTTTTGAATATACTGTACAAAAGAGAATAAGAATTTTTTTAAATCTCATAAAAACAATGGAAAATTCGTGGCCAAACATTAAAAAAATGCCTATTTAAGGCACTTAATTAACTAATGGTGGTTCCGGCCAGAATTGAACTGGCGACACATGGATTTTCAGTCCATTGCTCTACCAACTGAGCTACAGAACCATTGGTTGCGAGGGAAGGATTTGAACCAACGACCTCCGGGTTATGGGCCCGACGAGCTACCAGGCTGCTCTACCTCGCGATGTTGCTTTTTCTATCTTATCATATTAAGTGTTCGAATTCCAGTTCTAACTTAATAAGTTTTAATAGAAATGGCGGAGGAACTGGGATTCGAACCCAGGCGCCAGTTTCCTGACCTACCGGTTTTCAAGACCGGACCCTTCAGCCACTTGGGTATTCCTCCATAATTTTAAATTCTTTTAGTTTACTTATTGGTGGACCCTGTAGGACTCGAACCTACGACCACCCGGTTATGAGCCGGAAGCTCTGACCAACTGAGCTAAGGGTCCGACTAACTAATTGGTGGCGAGGGTGGGACTCGAACCCACGACCTACCGGGTATGAACCGATTGCTCTAGCCAACTAAGCTACCTAGCCAAATAAATAAATTTAATGGTCGGGATGACAGGATTCGAACCTGCGACACCTTGATCCCAAATCAAGTACTCTACCAAGCTGAGCTACATCCCGAGAAAAAAAAGAATTTTAAGTTTTTGGCGCGCCCAGCAGGACTTGAACCCGCAACCTTTTGATCCGTAGTCAAACGCTCTATCCAGTTGAGCTATGGGCGCACATTTTTGTTTACGCTGTTTAGTGGTGGGGATGGAGGGAGTTGAACCCTCACAGTATTGCTACCAAGGGATTTTAAGTCCCTCGCGTCTACCATTCCGCCACATCCCCACTAAATGGAGGTTCCTGCCAGATTCGAACCGGCGATCACAGAGTTGCAGTCTATTGCCTTACCACTTGGCTAAGGAACCACTTCATCACTGCGCTTTATTATCATACTAGAAACTTTTATAAAATGCAATACAAAATTTGTTTAATATTTATAAAAACAGTATAATTTTATCAGGAAATACCTATTTCTTTTTTTAATAGAGGGCAGATTTATGAAAAAAAGCACTAATTTATTCAGTAAACAAAATAACGAAAAAGCTACTATTGATGCGGTAAATACTAACATTAGCGAAACAAGAAACGCCAACAAAGAACTAAGAAGTGATATTGCTTCAATTAATAGCGAAACTAAAGAAATAAAATTTTTTCATAACGAAAGAATTGATAAATTAAAAAACAAACACACTACATCAAAAGAGTTTTTATTAAAGGAACAAGAAAAATTAAATACTCAACTTGCTTCTGCTGATAAAAAGATAAGCACCTTAAAAGCTAGTTCTGACAAAAAAATGTCTCAATTGGAAGCTAAGAAAGACAAACTAAAAAATACCTATATAAACAAATATAATGATGGAATCGTAAAAGAATATAACGATAGTGAGACACTACGTCTTTCTTATGAACAACAATTAGAAGAATTAAAAAAACAAAGAGATCAACAAAACGAAGCATTCAATATTAAGGCTGCTAATTTTGATAATGAAACAAACCGCGAAATTATAAGCCTTAAACAAGAAAATAATGATAAAACTAAAAAAATAGAAGAAATAAAAGACTCATATAATCAAGAAATTAAATCTCTAGAAAAAGAAATAGAAAAGAATAAAATTAGTCAAGATGAAGCGCTAGCTAAAATCGAAGCTGCTAATAAAGAAAAAGAAGCTGAAATTATTAAAGCTCAAACTGAAAAAATAAATGCTAAAAAAGAAGAACTATTACGTTTAGAAAAAGATTACGATGCCTTGAGTTTTAAAAAAGAGCAACTATTAAAAATCAAGGAAGATTTAAAAACTAACAATGATTTAGAATTCCAAAGACTCAAAACTGTTTATGACAATGAAATATCTATATTAAATAGTGAGAATGAAAAAATTAAAAATACTTTATCACTTAAAAAAGATGAAGAAACAAATGTTAGAATCGCAGCTGAAGAAAAATATGCTAAGACTTTAGCTGAATTAAATGAATTAGCTAGTATTCTTACAAATAAGGAAAAAACAACTCTAGCAAATCTAGAAGAACAATTAAAAAATAGAAGTGAAGATTTTAAAAAACAATTCTCAGAATTTGTAGAAAATTTAGATCAAAAGTACCTTAATGAAAAAGAAAATCATGAAAAAGAACTACAAGTTCTTAAACAAAAGGTCGAAATTGAAAAAGTTGAATTTGAAAAAAGAAAAACTTATTTATTAGATCGCTATAACGATCGTTTTAATCAAGCTCAACAAGCAATTGGACTTTTAAAGAACGATAATGAGGAATTAGAAAATAAATATACTGTATTAAGCAAAGACTATAAACAAAAAATCGATGATTTAAAAAACAAGATAAAAGAATTAAACGATGAATATTTAAACTCTCTTGAAATAAAAGAGAATGAATATAAAAAGAAAATTGATGAATATAAGACAGAAAATGATGCGATTATCGAAACTATTTTAAACAGCAAGAACGCGGTTAATGATAAAATCGACAGTCTTAACATTAAAATTGCAGCCATTCAAGCAAGCATTGAAACATATGTTTCCAATTCAGATGCTGAAAAAGAAAATCTTAAGAACAGATTTGAAGAAGAAAAACAAAGAATCAACAATAACATCCAAGTTATTCAAGAAAAGATTGATACCCTTGTTAATGTAACTTCTGTAAAGGCTAAAGAAGAAAATGAAAAATTACTTGCAGATTTAGCTAAGAAAAAAGAAGATTTAAAAGCCAAATATGATGAAGCGGTTGCTGAAATTGAAACTGAATTTAAAAAGAAAGATCAAGAACTAGAAGCTGATTATCATGCAGATGTCGAAAGACTACAAAAATCTTTTGAACAAAGAATCGAATATCTTACAAATCAACACCAAGAAAAACTTACTTCTTTAAATAAACAAGAAGAAGATGAAAAAGCTAAATTTGAAAAAGAAAAAGCTCTTATTGAAGCCAATAATATCGAACTTGAAGATAATTTTAATGCTGATGTAGCCAAGCTACAAAGCACTAGAAGTGACTTATTAAAGAACATCCAAGCTTTAAAAGATGAACTTAATGTTGAAGAAGCAAACTTCAATGCCTTTTTAGTTGAACTTGATAAGAAAAAAGAAGAATCTTTAGAAACTCTAAAAACCAATTATGAAAGTAAACAAGCTAAAATAACTGATGAATTCATAAATAGAAAGAAAAAAGAAGAAAAGTTCCTCAATGATTTAACTATTTCGAATGCTGATAGAGAAACAACTCTCACTTCTGTAATCTCGATTTTGGATGAAAAGAAGAAGGAAAAAGACGAAGAAATCGCTAAGTTTAAAGATGAAAATCAAGAAATAAAGGTTTCATTACTTGATAAATTAGCCGAAGAGAAGAAAAAGGTAGAAGAATTAGAAAACAATCATCAAGATCAATTAAATATTTATAAAAAAAATTTAGATAACAAGCTAAAAGAAATTAAAGAATTCAAAGAAGCTTTAGACAACGAACTAGCTTATATTACGAATGTAAATGATGACGAAATAAAAGAAGTCATGACTTACTATAAAGATGAATTCAATATTAAGAAACTTGACTTAAAACATCAAGAAGATAATTATGTTCAAGAAAATAATATTGAGATATCTAATAAGGAAAAAGAACTAGAACTTTTAAAGATTGAATGTGCTGACCTTTTAACTGATATCAAGAACCGTAAAAATAGACTTGAAAATGAATATGCTGCATCTTACAAGCTACAACTTGCGCGTACTAGAGAAACCGCTGATGAATTAAACAATGCAGAAAACGAAGCTGTACTAAAAAGAAGTGAGTGGCAAAATCTAATCCAAGCTAAACAAAAAGAGAATGATTTAGAAACAGAACTTTTAAAGAGTAATTACGATAAGGCTCTTAAGGAATTAAGAGAAAATAACAAGTCAACATTAAATAACATTCATAACACCAAGAAAGAACTAATTGAAAAACGTTACCAATTAGCTAGAGACTTTGATGATGCGAATAAGGACTATGAAAACTATGTTGATGAACAAAACCAAAAATTTGAAGAATTAAAGAACCAAACTAGTGCTTATATCAACAATCTAAAAGAAGAAATTGCTAATATCGTTCTTAAACAAAACGAGTTAAACGATATTTTCGCTAAAAAAGTTAATGATATTAAAAAAGAACTAGTTGATGCCTTCGATACTTATGATGAACTTGTTAAAGTTAGACCTTTTGTGTTGAAAAATGAGAATGATCAAAAAGAAGACATTATGTTAATTTTAGCTTCTGAATTCAAAGAAAAGATTGATGAATTAAACAACACTCACCAAGAAGTTGTTAAGACGCTTAATGAATATAAGAAAGAAAAACTTGAACAAATCGCCAAGGAATTCGAAGAAAATGTTAATTCTAAAGGAACTATCACAAATACTTATGAATCACAAATCAAAGAAATTAGTGATAAGTACGAGGAATTAATAGTTAAGGAAAAAGAAAGACAAGCTAACTTAAGATACAAAATTGATTTAAACATTAAAAATATTGATGAAGAGAAAACTTTATATGAAGAACGTTTAGCTGAACTTGAAAATAAATTCAATGAAGATAAAGAAGTTCTTGAAAAGATGCATCTTGAAAACATCGATAGAGAAAATCAAATTTTCTTGAGTGAACAAGAAGCGGAATTAGAAGAGACATCATATGTCACAAATGATATCGATACAATCAACAAGAAGATCGACGAGATTAATCAAAAATTCAATGTGATTAATGATGAAATTGATATGAAACGTTTTGCGGTAATTACTATTTTTACTAATAAGATGAAAGAAATAGATGATTACTACAATTCTTTAGTTAACGATAATAATAATCGTCGTAAACAAGTTGATGTTATGAATAATAAGGTTGCAACTATCTTTAAAAAGAATTAATTATGACATTTTTAAATCTATTAGAATACATTGGAACCATTGCTTTTGCCATTTCTGGAGCTATGGTAGGCATTGAAAACAGAATGGATATTTTTGGTGTTGCTATGCTTGGTCTAACTACTGCGGTAGGAGGCGGTATTTTAAGAGATGCTCTTTTAGGCATCAATCCACCTTCAATATTCAACAACCCAATTACTTTGATATTGGCCTTTGCCTTTGCACTAGCTTGCTTTATGTCAAAACCAAGAGCTTGCTTTAAAAAAGCAGAATTATCTATTCAAATTATGGATGCGATAGGACTTGGAATATTTACAGTAGTTGGCGTTGAAACAACACTAGCTTACAATAATTTCTTCTTATCAGTATTCATAGGAACTTTAACTGCAGTAGGTGGTGGTGCTTTAAGAGACATCTTTGCCCACATAGACCTAGCCATCTTCACAAGACACTTTTATGCTTGTGCTGCAATTATAGGTTCTATCACTTCCTTCTTCTTGTTTAAAATAAACGATAACCTATCGATTATAGTTACCTTTTTTGTTATATTTATATTAAGAATGTTAGCGATAAAATATAAGTGGAATCTACCTAAGGCAAAATAATATGAAATACTTTGATACGTTTTATTTGGATTTAGAAAAAGATATAGTAATTGACTTTTATCTTGATAAAAATAATTATTACTATATTTTAAGAACGCCCAATCATTCAAGTGGAAACTTGATTAGAAACCTTGCAAGTATCTGTAAACTTCCTTTAAGTATGGGTGAGGATGGACTTCTACAAATAAGAGGAAAGGTACCAACTTATGTTAATGAAGAAAATAAACATATTCATATTCTTAAATTTAATAATAAAACAGTAGCTGTTATTAACTCTAAAGGTAATATTTTACCTAGAGCCTTAGTTCCAGCTATTTCAAAGACCCTAATGTCACAGACAAAAAAGTGTGATCTTGCGTTAAATGATGTTTTGATTAGAACTTATATTGAAGAAGAATTTAAGTTTAAAACTGATGTTCATACGCATATGAACGCTAATTTATATCCAGATATTTTAATTGCTCTTGGTATTTACCACCAAATAAGGTATCCATATTACTACATTAAGAAACTTGGTTTGAAGTTAAATGATAGACAATATAAGATGTTGGAAAATAAAAGAGAAAAGGTCGCAAAGGATTTTACGGGCTCGAATCTTGTTGGGAAGTATTTGGACCGTAAAATTGACGATAATACTTTTATCAACTTTGCTGATTTAATCTTAAATAACTATCAAGATGCAGCTTACAACATCAACAAGATTAGAGTTTCTTTATCAATTTTAAAAGATGGCCAAGCTGTTTTCACAAACCTTGAAAAGCTATACTTATATCGTTATGTCTTTGCCAAGGGCATAGACTCAGATAAAAAGATCACTCTTAAAAATATCGACAAGATACAAGACAAAGATGTATCAAGATATTTAAATAAAATGTTACTAGATGCATCAAATCCTGATTATAAAGATAATACTTTATTAGAAGATAAATTATTATGGATTGCCAGAATGTATAAGGCCTTGGGCATTAATTATGTAGAAATATCTAATACCACTCTAGTTAAGGGAAATGAAGAAATGCTTAAGGAAATCAAATCTTATCATAAGATACTTCCTTTAGCCTATAAAGAAACTGGCGTTAAAATAAGATTCTTGGCGGCTTTAAGAAGAATCCCATTAACTATTGTTAAAGATAAGATAACTAGCGATAACTATCTAAGAAACAACCTAGATGTCTTAAAGGCTGTGTGTAATGACCCATATGTTGTGGGTGCTGACTTTGTTGGTGAAGAAATAAATGATATTGGGGAACTAGAACCGGTTATTAGAGAACTTGTAGCCTATAGTAAAACTGATCCTTATTTCACCATTAGAATCCATGCTGGTGAAAATGATTCTTTAAAAGACAATGTCACAAGAGCTGTTGATATCGTTTTAGATTCATTGGACAAGGGCCAAAAAATGCCTAAACTTCGTATAGGTCATGGTATTTATACAACTAGTTTAAAGACTAAAAAGGGCAAGGATTTAATTAGAAAGCTTAAACAAAACAATGTAATTCTTGAATTCCAATTAACTTCCAATGTTAGATTAAATAATCTAACTGTATTGGATGCCCATCCAATTAAAGAATTCCTAAAAAATGGTGTTAGTGCCGTTCAAGGGTCGGATGGCTGTGGTATCTATGGAACTAATTCACTTGATGAAGAATTGGCTCTAAGATCTTTATTAAAATTAGATTCTAATGATTTTAAATTGATGTGTGCTACTGAAGATAAAATAATCAAAGATAGTGAAAAATCATTTGATAGAAAGACTAAACTATTCAATCCTGAAAACAAGGATATTGGTGAATATATTAAAGACTTAATTGAAATCAATAAAACTGAAACAGTCAATTTAGCTTATGAAAATAAAGATATTTATCTATCTTCAGATGCTTTAAAAGATAGAATTAAAGACTTTCCACTTGATAAGATGCCAATTATCTTAGCTGGTGGCAGTTTTAATCAAGATAATCGTAGTGTTAAATTAGATAATTTCCAATTAGATATGTTAGATGAATTATTATATTCACTCGATCCTAAGAAATTCTATTTTGTGGTAGGACACAAAATTAGCGGCTATGAAAAGTATTTGATTGACCATAATAGGGGTTTTGAAATCTATGCCATCGTCCCCCATTCTCTTACTTTAAAAGAGATTAAAAAGATCGAAAAGACCAATATTTATTGTGTTGTTTCTACTGAAAACCTAGGAATGGGCATTTATAAGTCATTTAATTATGAGATATTTGAAAGACGACCATCCATCGTTTTGGCAATTGATGGAAATTCAGCCTGTGCTAACTTAATTCAAGAGGCTAAAAATGGTAAGGCAAAGGCTTTGATTTATGTTTCTGGTGATTCAGAGATTTTAAAGGCCAAGGCGATGTCTTTGATAGGTTATGTGAATATTTATTATAATTGTCTTGATATAAAAATTATGATTAAGAAATTCAAAAGAAAGGCTAGGGAAAATGGCGGAATTTAAAAATATAAATAATTTAAAAGTTAAGTACTTTGATGGAGATATTACTCCAGGCTGCCTTGTGCTTGAGGGTGGTGCCTTTAGAGGCATTTATACGGCTGGTGTGCTTGATTATTTCATGGAACATAATCTTAATATCAAAACTTGTTATGGTGTTTCTGCGGGTGCTTTAACGGCTACTAACTATATTGCTGGTGCTTTTGGCAGAAGTGCATTGTTGATCTTAGAATTTAGAAATGAAAAAAGATATGTTGGTCTAAAAGCCTTCCGTGAATCAGGCAGTTTAATTGGCTTTAGATTTATGTTTGAAGATTTAGCAAAGATTTATCCCTTAAATGAAGAAAAAATATTCAAGGGTGATCGTAATCTAAATATCGTTGCAACTAATGTGGAAACTGGTAAGGCGGATTATTTTACTAATAAAGAGGGAAGAGAAATTTTCTACGATGCGATTAAAGCTTCCGCAAGTCTTCCAATTATTTCTAAGATGGTGGAAATCAATGGCAACAAGTATCTAGATGGTGGTATTGCCACTAAAATTCCAATTAGAAAAGCTATTGAAGATAAGAATGATAAGATTATCTTTATCGGTACAAGACAATCAGATTATCGTCGTAAGCCTGTTGGCAAGGAGGTTGAGATTGTTAAGAAACAATATGCTGATTATCCAAATTTTGTGGAAAGTTATATGAATGCTAATACAGGTTATAATGATGACTGTGATTTAATTGATCAACTTGTGCTACAAAAGAAAGTCTATAGTTTAACGCCAAGTAGACCTGTTACAATCACAAGACTTGAAAAGGACTTGGATAAGTTAAGTGATTTATATTATCTAGGTTACTTTGATGCGATGAGTCATTTTGATGAAATCAAGGAATTCTTAAATAGTTAAGCATACTAAAAGCCATCAGATGATGGCTTTTAACATACTTTGTTTAATTAATTTTTTCTTGTTTATCAGCCTTACCAATAAAGATATAACCTAGGATAAAGAAGACTGCAAGTAGACCAACCGCAACATTGATTGACTTAATGGTTATACCAAAGAAAGTAAAGACACCACCTGTTTTGATACCAATCTTCTTAACCACGAAAATCACAAATGAACCTAAGAATGAGGCACCCTTGGCAAAGATATCATAGATACCAAAGTACTCACCACTGTTTTCACTTGGAATAATCTTTGCGTAATATGATCTAGAAAGTGATTGAATAGAACCTTGGAAACATCCTACGCCGAAGGCCATAATCGCAAATTGCCAGATATTTGTAAGAGTTAGGGCATATAGACATACGGCAGTATAACCTATGATACAAATCTTAATAAGTTCAACTGTATCCTTTTTCTTACTTAATTTCGCAAAGAATAAAGAACCACCAAAAGCAACCACTTGTGTTAGCAACAAGAATACTACTTGTCCTACTGTATTTAAACCTAAGTCAGTGCCTAGGTTGATACAGTTATCGATGATAGTACCTACACCATCAATATATAAGAAGAAGGCAATCAAGAAATACAACACTTTCTTATCTTCCTTAGCAATTCTTCTTAATGTGTTACCAATCTTTTTGAAGGCTTTTGAAATGCCGCGCTTAGTATCTTCAACATAATTAACTTGTTTATAGTTTTTGATAAGTGGAAATGATACAACAAGCCACCATAAGGCTGTTACTACAAAGCCAATAATCATGCCAATTCTTGGTGAAAATAACATTAAATTTTCACTAACACCACCACTTAAGCAATAAGCAATAAGTGCCAACAAGAATGGGATGCAAGAACCGATATAACCCCATGCATAGCCATAAGAAGATACTTCATCAGATCTTTCTTCACTGGTAATATCATTTAACATCGAGTCATAGAAAGTTAATGATGCCTGATAGGCGATCTTAGTAACGACAAAGATGCCTAAGAAGATAAACCATGTATTAGCTAAACCATTTAAGATACAAGCGATAATACCAATCGCAACACTTGTTTGGAAAACAATCTTCTTTTTATCTTTATGATCGGCTAAGACACCACAAACCGGTCCAATGAAGGCAACAAGTACTGTTACAAGAGAAGTTGCCAAGGCCCAATAAGCAGTTGCGTTATCACTTGAAATCTGACCAGGAGCAGTTCCGATAGCTGTTTGTTTAAACCAAATAGGAATAAGCGAACAAGCTAACATTGTATATGCTGAGTTACCTACATCATATAGTACCCACGCAAATTCTTTTTCATTTAAGCCCCTAAAAGCTTTTAAGTTGTTTAATTTTTTTAATAAATTCATAAATTTACCCTAATCTTGTAGGTCCTTTACCTCATATTTCTTTTCTTCTTCATAACTCAATACTGGAAGACTTCTATAATCCTCTTTAGGAGTGAAGTCATGTTTGAAATAAGGTGGAAGTTCTTCTTTGTTGTTTAGATAATCGATTAAGTTTTGAGCCAATATTGGATAATGCTCAACCGCCTTATCAAAATATTTATCAAGTCTTAAGCTAGAATCTAAGCATCTAGGATCGTTTTTAGTAGTCAATAATAAATCCTTAAAGTCCTTACAATGAGCTAAGTCCATACCTGTATTTAAAATAAATCTTTTTATATAGTTGCTGTCTTTTAATAAATCAAGATATTTCTTTTGATCCTTAATAGTTTTGTATACAGTTTCTTCATCAACATCACCAAATAATTCAGAAATATCTTTTGCCATCTTTCTATCAGGTTTTAATGAGAAAGTTACTGATTTCTTCACCGGATTGTAACCATCTTTAATTAAAAGATAACGGTCAAATTGAGACTCTATCTTGCCATGAGATACCTTAGAAGTTTCTTCTTTAATTTCAATATAGCCATGACAATATGAATCCAAAGTAAAGTGACAAGTAAAACCTAATAAGTAAGCTAACTTAGCATCCTTATCATCTTGATTCTTTAGATAATTAAATTTAAAGATAGCTAAGATATCCTTGTAACTGGTATCGTGCATATCAGTTCCTTTTTGATTGATATCATTGTGCTTTAAACAGTTGTAATAAAAGAAAATGTCGGGTCCGTGGACACCGTAATCAAATATGGGACGATTTTCATTAATGATTTTTTGAATTTCTACTGGCAATGTCTTGATACACTTATCCCCAAAGCGCCAGTGAGCATATGTAGTTGGCATAAAATTCTCCTTGTTTAAGTCAATTTTATAAAATATCCACTCTAATTGAAAGTAAAGAGTGTGTAATTTTTTATTTAAAAGTAGCTTTCGTCCTAAAAATATACAAAAAATTTATAGATTTTTTTACAAATTGAGTAAAATAGGAAATGTTAGTTGGAGGATATTTATGGCGTTTGGAGATAGAAAAGACGGAAGACTATTAAGAGAACTAGATTCGCTACATTTTGTGACAGGAGTTATTTATCCTAATAGATGTGATAATGAAGCATTCATTTCGGAGACAATAGATTTAACTAATATTAATGATTACTTAAAGAAAAAGAATTATGAAGGTATCGAATATAAGTATAATTTATTCCAAATTATTGTATGTGCGATGAGCAAGGTCATCACCTTAAGACCTAAGATGAATCGTTTTATTGTCAATGGTAACTTTTATCAAAGAAATGAAGTTAGTTTATCATTTGTGGTTAAGAAACAATTTAAAGATGGTGGAGCCGAAGCTTTAGCGTTCTTACATACTAAAGATGATGATAATATCAACACAATCCATGATGCGATTCATAAACAAGTTGATTTTACAAGAAGTGAGAAGAAGGACGCTTCTACTGAAGGGATGGACTTCTTTAATAGAATACCTCGTTTCTTTGGAAAGTTCTTGCTACATGTGATGATGTGGTGTGATAAGCATGGTATTGTGCCTGCTTCTCTTATTCAAACTGACCCTTATTATTCAAGCTGTGTAGTTTCTAATCTTGGTTCAATTAAGATGAAAAGTGGCTACCATCATTTGACTAACTGGGGTACTTGTTCCATGATTCTTTTGATTGGTGAGATTAAGAAAAGACCGGTTTATGATGAAAATGGAAATGTAAAGATGGTTGATACGGTTGATCTTGGTCTAACAATTGATGAAAGATTAGCTGATGGTTATTATTATTCAAAGACTATTCGATTATTGAAGAAATTATTGGAAAATCCTGAATTATTAGAAGAAAATTTAGCTCAAGAAGTAGATTATTAAGGAGTTGTTATGAGTGAAATTACTGTGAAGACACCTTGGAAAAAGAATCTAGGTGATGTTCCGTTCACTATGGAATACTTTGATGGTTCCATGTATGAAATGGTTGAGGAAATTGGCAAGAAATATCCCAATTATGTAGCATTTGACTTTATGGGCAGATCAACTACCTATAGGGAGTTGTTAAAAAATGTTGAACAATGTGCTAAGTCACTTTCAATGTTGGGCATTAGAGAAAATGACAAGGTTACTATTGCCATGCCTAATTGTCCCCAAGCCATTTATATGTTCTATGCGATTAACTTAATTGGTGCTGTATCTAATATGGTTCATCCTTTAAGTTCAGAGAAAGAATTAGAATTCTATATTAATGAATCCGAGAGTATGACTGTTGTTACTCTTGACCAGTTCTATCATAAGTTTGAGGCTATTAGAGCTAATACTTGTGCTAAGAATATTATTATTGCCCGTATTAGAGACGCTCTAAGTCAACCACTTAGATGGGGTTATATGTTAACTGAGGGTAGAAAGATTGAAAAGATTCCAAGTGATGCTCCAGTTATTTTCTGGGATGACTTTTTGAAGTTTGGTAAGACAAGATTCTTTGATATTAAGGTAAAAAGAAAGTCAGATGATCCAGCTACTATCTTGTATTCTGGCGGTACTACTGGTGTTACTAAGGGAATTCTTTTAACTAATAAGAACTTTAATGCGCTTGCTACTCAAATTATCGCAACTAATCCTATGTTTAGACCTGGTGATAAGATGTTGAGCGCTATGCCTTTGTTCCATGGATTTGGACTTGGTGTATGTATTCATTCAATGTTGGCTTTTGGTGGTAGATGTATTTTAGTACCTCGTTTTACGCCTGAATCTTATGCTAAGTTAATTACTAAGTATAAATGCAACTTTATTGCGGGTGTTCCAACTTTGTATGAAGCACTTCTTCGTTTACCTAAGTTTGATAATGCTGACTTAAGTAGTTTAAAGGGTGTTTTCTCAGGTGGTGACTCTTTGTCTATTGAACTTAAGAAGAAATTGGATAAGTTCTTATATGATCACAAGGCTGTAGTCCAGGTAAGAGAGGGTTATGGCACAACTGAGACAGTTACAGCTTGTTGCTTAACTCCTACTCATATGCATAAGGAAGGTTCTATTGGTTTACCTTTCCCTGATACCTATATCAAGATTGTTAAGCCAGATACTGATGAGGAACTTCCATACGGTCAAGAGGGTGAAATCTTGTTGGCTGGTCCTACGGTTATGAAAGAATATATTAATCATCCAGAGGAAACTGCTAATACTTTAAGAAAACATAAGGATGGTTTAACTTGGGTTTATACAGGTGACTTGGGTGTTATGGATAGTGATGGTTTTGTTTTCTTTAAGGGTAGAAGTAAGCGTATGATTATCACATCTGGTTATAATGTGTATCCAGCTCAACTTGAAAATATTATTGACGCTTGTGATATTGTTTCAATGTCTTGTGTAATTGGAGTGCCTGATCCATATCGTATGCAAAAGGTTAAGGCTTTTGTTGTCTTAAAGAGTGGTGTTCCTTCTAATGAACAATCTAAGGATTACATCAAGGCATATTGTCAAAAACATATTGCCAAGTATGCAATGCCAAGAGAAATAGAATTTAGAACTGAACTTCCAAAGACTCTAGTTGGTAAGGTAGCTTATCGTAAGTTAGAGGAAGAGGAAAACGCAAAAATTGAGGCTTAATTGCCTCTTTTTTGTATATTTTCGTTAATGTGACAATCAAAATATTTCTTGATAAATAATATAATCATATTAGAGGTTAAGTATATGAGAAAAGAAGAGTTTAGTTTTTTATCAAGTGATGGTGTAACAAATATTAGAGCTATTAGATATATTCCTGAAGATAAGCCAAAAGCTATCTTGCAGATATCTCATGGCATGGTTGAATTTATTGATCGTTATGAATTATTTGCTAAGTATTTAACTGATAGAAGTATTTTGGTTACTGGTAATGATCATTTAGGGCATGGTGGTTCTGTTACTTCTGAAGATAACTGGGGTTATTTCCATGAAGATGAAGGATATTTAAAGGTTTTAGAGGATCTTCATCATTTAACTTTAATCACTAAAGACTTATATCCAAATATTCCATATTTCCTTTTGGGACATTCAATGGGTTCTTTCTATGCAAGACGTTATTTATTTACATATAAAAATGAATTAGATGGCGCTATTATTATGGGAACTGCTTGGCAACCTAAGATTGCGGTTAAAACAGGAAAGTTATTATGCAATATCATCAAGACATTTAAGGGAAGCAAGTATCGTAGTTCTTTGGTTAATAACATGGCCCTTGGTTCTTACAATAAGAGATGTGAACCATCAACAACTCATAACGATTGGCTTACAAAGGATGAAAAGATTGTGGAGTGGTATTCTAATGAGCCTAAGTGTTCGTTTATGTTTACAGTAAATGGTTATTATAATGTTTTCTCTGTTCTTGATGATGTATGTGATGAAGGTAATATTGATAAAGTAGAAAAAGATTTACCAATTATTTTCTTAGCTGGTAACGATGATCCAGTAGGTAATTATGGTAAGGGTGTTACCAAAGCATATGAAACCTTTAAATCAAAGGGTATTAAAGATGTTTCTATTAAGTTATATCCAACTGATAGACATGAAATATTAAATGAACTTGATAAAGAACAAGTTTATGAAGATGTCTATGAATTTATTGATAATCATATATAATTTTATTAGATGTTGACTTCTATATAAGCAACATCTTTTATTTTTTCGTGAGACGCGATAAGAATAATATGACCATCACTCTTGCCTTTTTCTATTATTTCATAAAACTCTTGATACTTAGCCTTGTCTAAATAGTTCAAAGGTTCATCATAGATAATAATCTTTTCTTTTCTATCAAGAGACAACAATAACTGTAATTTCTTAGTTTCACCACTTGATAAGCTTTTTACATCATCTTCTAGGTTGTGATTCTCGATTGGACAATAATCGTAATTACTTAGATTATCTTTAATAGTGCCTTTAAGTTTATATGTTTCAGATGGGACAAAGTATATATTGTGATATAAGAAATCGTTTTTATCTTTAATTTCTTTACCATCAACAAAAATTTGGGTATTGTTATTAGAAAATATGCCACTCAAAATATTGAACAATGTAGTTTTGCCACTACCGTTTTTACCGTTTATTAGATAAATGTTGTTAGCTTTAAAATTTAATTTATAGTCAACGAATAGTTTCTTATCACCATAAGAAAAATCAATATTCTCGAAAGTGATTTCATTAAAGTCATCAAAATTTAAGTTTTTAGGATGGTAAACCTCCAAATCTAAAACATCAAGTACTCTTTTTTCACTAATTTTTGCCTTACTAATTTTCTTTTTTAAACCCAAGAAATATTCAATAGGATCCCAGATTCTAGATACAAAGATATTTAGTGTGGTTAATTGGCCGACACTTAATTCACCCTTAAGAGCTAAATATGCTCCAAAAATATATACCGAAATGATACATAGGTTTAATAAACCACTTACAATAAAAATGTTGTATTTTTCATCACTTAAAGAATAACTTAACATTGCCTTATAACCATTATGATTTTTATTCATATAATCATTAAAAACAGCATTCTCATTTCTTAATGATCTTATCGAATGATTATTATTGAATGATGTTTCAAATTTGTTATTCAAATCTTCTTCACTTTCCATATAAGCATTTGCCTTGGCTTCAATTTTAGGAATTAATTTAAAATTGGATAAGACAAAGAAAGGCACGATTGCCAACATTACTAAAGAAATTTTAGTAGAAATGATAAACATGGATACAAACAAGATGATTGTATAGATTAGATTAATTAGTGTATCTATAAAATACTCAAAGAACATAAAAGACATATCTTCAATATCACTATTGTGTCTTTGAAGATAATATCCTAAATCTTTTTTGTTGATGTTTTGATAGTCACTATAAATAATCCTTTCAAATAAATCTTTCTTTAAACCATATTGGATGTCACCGTTTATTTTGATATAGACATAAGACCTGATATACATAAGTGCTAGAAAGGCGCATACAGAAAGTATCATACATATTCCATTAATCTTTAAGGCATTAATGTCTTTACTTACGGCACTATCAATAACTCTACCTGTAAAGATAGGTGAGAAGATAACGGATATCTTAAACAACAAAGATATAAGTCCGTAAAAGAAGAATGATGATTTATTACTTAGATATTTTTTATATTTTTGCATAAGAACACCCACCTATATTAAATATATTGTACTATTAAAAAAGTGATGTTTAATACACCACTTATCTTATGTCATTTAAATCAATATCATCTACTGGCTTAAAACCATTAGTCTTTGTAAAACTCATGTTTTGTTTAAAACGAGCACAGAAATCACTTGGATCGATTCGTTCAAAGTTAATGTTCTCAAAACCATCTCTAACATAAAGAATAGACATGATAGTTGATTGAGCGTTATTACCGGTTGAAGAATCAAAGAATTCTTCTTCAGCATTAACCAAGACAAAGTCTACAGGTAGTAGGGCAAATACTTCTCTTGCAATTCTAATAGAACATGAACATACATAGTCTTGTGCTAAATCATTGAATTCAGTTTTTCTAAGATTGTAGTCAACAATATCGCCATTTTCATTTTCTTTATAACCAAATGTTGGTACTACATCCTTAATCTTTACTTCAAATTTACAAGATAAGATGTCTTTGTCATCAACACCAAATTCAAAATCACTGCCATAGGCTGAAATATCGTTAAGTGTAGAATATTCTTGAATTACTTCTAAATAAGTATCACTATCCTTATGCATGATACTCTTGGCTAAATTAATATCAGCTTGCCAATTAGCTCTTTCTTTTTCGCTTAAATTGTTCGGAATACAACCAAGAGCTAAGCTTTTCCAATCAATTGGATTAATTGACTTTACATGTAAAGACTTAATTTGTCTGATATATTCGTTATATTCATCCAATTGTTGGCTGCTATATGTCGCTTTATTTGTTTTCTTACTTGTATTTTTAGTTAAAGAAGAACCTGACTTTTTAGTAACTTCTTCTTTTTCTTTCTTACCACCAAATAAACCACCAAAAGTGTTAAAACTCTTACGGTAACCAACACCGGTACCAGGAATACCAGCAGATACTGTTGATTTACCTTTTGAGTTAAATGTATAGTGAGCGCCTTTTTTACCAACGGTAACAGATACACCTGTTTTTGATACATTAAGTTTAACGCCATTGGCTATTTTTATACTTTTTCTAAATGTTAATCCCATAAATAAAACCTCTAACACAAGAATAACATATAATGATGAAAAAGGAGGCGATTTATGAATTTTGAAAATATCTATGAATCTTACAATTATTTGAAAGAGAATGTTGAAATTAAGCCTGAAATTGGGATTATTTTAGGTTCTGGTTTGGGTGATGTGGTTAATTTATTAAGCGATAAACAAATTATTTCCTATAAAGATATTCCTCATTTTCCTTGTTCAAATGTAGTAGGACATGAGGGTAATTTAGTCTTTGGCAAGGTTAATAATCTTAATGTTGTTATAATGCAGGGAAGAACCCATTATTATGAGGGCAAGGGTTTTGATCCTGTTGTTTATCCAATTTATGTTTTAAAACTATTGGGAATTGATAAGTTAATTATTACTAATGCCTGTGGTGCTGTTAATGAAAACTTTAAACCAGGTGATCTAATGTTGATTACTGACTATATCAACTTATTGGGCATTAATCCTTTGATTGGGGATAATAATGAGGACTTTGGACCAAGATTCCCTGATATGTCAGAGAGTTATAGTAAAGAATTAATCAATAAGGTTAAAAGTATTGCTGATATTCCTTTACAAGAGGGTGTCTATGCTTTCTTCAATGGTCCATGTTATGAGACGGCTGCTGAAATTAGAGCCTATAAGATGATGGGTGCTGATGTTGTTGGCATGTCTACTGTTCCTGAGACAATTGTAGCTAACTATATGGGTATTAAAGTTTTGGGTATTTCATGTATCACTAATATGGCAACTGGTTTGGCAAAAGAAAAGCACTCCCACAAGGAAGTGCTTGAAGTAGCTAATAGATCTAGTCTTAATTTATGTAATTTAATTAAGAATTTCCTATTATCTTTCTAATGCCTTCAACATTAAGTCAGAAACACGCTTAGTATAAGCTAGAGGATCTTCAATTGTTAAACCAGCAATCAATAATGCTTGATCATACAATAAATTAGCATATTCGCTTAGATCCTTATTAGTTTCATAAACTTTCGCTAAGGCCTTAAATAGTTCATGGTCTGGGTTAATTTCAAGAATCTTATTAGCTTGAATATTACCTTGATTCATCGCGTTTAAGGTCTTTGCCATATTTATAGAGATACCATCATCAGAAACAAGACAAACAGGAGAAGTCTTAAGTCTTGTAGATAGTTTTACATCACTTACCTTATCCTTAAGTTCTTCTTTTAAAGTAGCTAATAAATCCTTATTGTCATTAGCCTTCTTCTCTACTTCTTCCTTCTCTTCCTTAGTATCTAAATCTAAATCACCTTGTAATAATGATTTAAATGGCTTATCACTATAGTTACCAATGATATTAGCCATGAATTCATCGACATTGTCAGTGAAATATAATACTTCATAACCCTTATCTAGTACCTTTTCAAGTTGAGGAAGTTCTTTAATAGCCTCGATTGTTTCACCTGTGGCATAATAAATATCCTTTTGATCCTCTTTCATTCTTTCAACATATTCCTTAAGAGTTACATACTTATCTTCCTTACTTGACTTAAAGATCAATAAGTCGATAAGTTCATCCTTATTCATGCCATAGTTATCGTAAGTACCAAACTTTAATTGCGTACCGAATTGTTCAAAGAACTTCTCATAAGTTTCTCTTTCATTCTCTAGCATCTTAACTAAAGATGACTTGATCTTTTTATCAATTGACTTCTTTAAGGCTGTCATTTGATAATCTTCTTGTAAGATTTCTCTTGAAATATTTAAAGATAAGTCATCACTATCGACAACACCTCTAACGAAACGGAAGTAATCACTTACAAGTTCCTTAGCTTCATCTTTAATGAAGACGCCCTTTGAATATAACTTTAGACCCATCTTATAGTCTGTTGAATAATAGTTGAATGGTCTAACACTTGGAATATAAAGTAGGGCACTATATGAAGTATTACCTTCAACTTTGTAATGTAAAGTCTTTAAAGGTTTTTCGAAATCATAATAAGTCATTGAATAAAACTCGTTATAATCTTCTTCCTTTAAATCTTTCTTCGCCTTCTTCCAAATAGGGACCATTGAGTTGATAGTCTTCTCTTCGATTTCGGTCTTATCTTCCTTTGTAACTTCTACATCCATTACAATTGGATATCTAATAAAGTCTGAATACTTCTTAATCAAGACTTGAAGATTATTAGAATCTAGATAATCATCATATTTCTTTTCCTTAGTATTTTCTTTTACATATAAAGTAATAACACTACCATAGTCATCCTTATTAGCAGCCTTTACCTCGTAACCTTCCATGGTACCAATCCACTTATAAGCTTTTTCTTCACCTACTTTAAATGAAGTAACTTCAATCTTATCAGCTACCATGAAGGCACTATAGAAGCCAACACCAAATTGACCAATGATATCAACTTTTTCTTTTTCATCTAGATTTTCCTTAAATTCAAGAGAACCCGATTTCGCAATAGTACCTAGATTATTCTCTAAGTCTTCCTTAGACATACCAATACCATTATCAGAAATAGTAATAGTACGAGCTTTCTTGTCACAAGCTACCTTAATCTTTAGATCTTCGGCAGTAACACTAGTATCTGTTAAAGATAAGTAATATCTCTTATCAATCGCATCAGAGGCATTAGAGATTAATTCTCTTAGGAAAATATCTGTGTTTGTATAGATAGAATTTGCCATTAGATCTAATAGTCTTTTTGATTCTGTTTTAAATTTTTTAATTGCCATACATTTTCACTCCTTTAGCACTCATATATTCCGAGTGCTAATATATTTATAACACTATTACTTGTAAAATACAAATTAAAAAGAAGTAGTATAACTACTTCTCACTGCTTTCAACTACGCTTTCAACAAGTGTGACTTCAAAGGTCTTCATTTGATTATCTCGAGAAACTGTAACACTTATTGTATCGCCAATTCCATAGCCATCTAGTAATTTAGATAATTCTGAGAATGAAGCTACTTTTGTATCATTTATCGCAACAATTAAATCACCAGCTTTAATGCCTGCCTTATCAGCAGCGCCACCTTTAACTACTTCGCCTACTAAAGCACCGGCATTTGTATAGCCATTGTATTGAAGATAATTAGAGTCAGTGATTACTTTAACACCTAAGGTTGCACGATTTTTAACATAGCCGTTAGTCTTTAATTCTTCAACAATTTCTTTAACAGTATTAGAAGGAATTGCATAGCCCATACCTTCAACAGTTGCACTAGCATTAGCGCTTGATGATATCTTTGCGTTTACGATACCAACTAGATTACCATTTAAGTCAAATAGGCCACCACCTGAGTTACCATTATTAACTTGAGCGTTTGTTAGGATTAGATTCATTGAATAGTTACTGATAGTAACATCTCTATTTAAGGCTGAGATAATGCCATTAGTAGAGCTTGTGCCCTCACCTAATGAATTACCAATGGCTACTACTTCTTGTCCTAGATTTAATTCGTCAGAATCGATCATCCTGGAATATTTTAGACCACTAGCTTCAATCTTTAATAAAGCCAAGTCAGTTTTCGCATCACTACCAACTATTGTGGCATCATATGTTGTACCATCATTTAGTTCCACTGATACGTTAGTAGCGTCACTGATGACATGGTTATTAGTTACAATATAACCATCTTCTGAAATGATTACTCCAGATCCTAAAGATGTAGATTCATAAGAGCCAAAGAATGAATTGTTAGTTTGAGCTTTACTTGTGATTTGAACCACCGAATCAATCGCTTTCGCAACAACTTTTTCATAAACGCCACTTTCATTATTAGTGTATTGGACTTCACTTGTAATTTCTTTGTTTTCATCAGTATTATTTTTATAAGTTAGCTCATAGATACCATAAGTACCACATGCTCCTCCAAGTAGGGCAACAAGGAAGATGATAACTATTTGTTTAATTCCTAGTTTCATATAAAAACCTCCTATTTACATTGACTATTATAGGAGGTTTAATGTGAATTTAAAGTGAATTGTGAGTGATGTTTTCTAGAATTTTATTAGCACATCTTATACCATCTAAAGCACAAGACATAATGCCACCACCATAACCGGCACCCTCACCACTTGGATATAGGCCACTTGTGTTAATTGATTCCAGATTTATATCTCTATCGATTCTAACTGGACAGCTACTTCTAGTTTCGGGTCCTACCATAATGCCCTTGTCTACAAAGCCTTTAATCTTAGTATCAAAGAATAATAAGGCTTTCTTAAAGATTTCATTATCTTCTTCTTTAAAGAAATTATTGAAGTTAAATAAGGTTGTACCTAAAGGATAAGAAGACTCAAAATTTAATACGTTTAATTCGTTATTTATGTAATCTTTAATATTGCAAGCAGGTGCCCTGTATGAATTTGATATCTCATAAGCCTTTTGTTCATAATACTTAAGATATTCAAAGCCACCCAAATTCGAGCCCGTTAGATTCGAGCCCGGATTCAAGCCTGGATTCAAGCCCGCATACTCTTCCTTATTAACTTGAATAAGAATAGCTGAATTGGCAATGCCAGAGTTTCTAGCTGCATATGACATACCATTAGTAACAATTCTTTCTTTGTCACTTGATGCAGGTATTACCATACCACCTGGGCACATGCAAAATGAATAAACGCCTTTGGTATCTTTGTATCTTAAGAAATATTCACAAGCATGCATTCCATCACCACCTTGGTTGTCATCAATTAAACTTTGAGGATGTTCTACTCTAAAGCCAATGGCCATGTCTTTAGCGGATATATGAACACCTTGTTTATCTAGGTTCTTAATTGTTTCATAAGAACTATGTCCTATTGCCAAAAGACAAATAGGGGACATGATGCTTTGTTTATTAGTTTTAATGCCGCTTACTTTATGATTATCATCTAACAATAATTCTTCTAACTGTTCTTCAAAATAGAAAGTAGTACCTTTTTCAATTAAATAATCAGTAATCTTTTCGATAATAATTCTTATATTATCAGTTCCAATATGACTGTGTGGTGTGTATTTAATAGATTCATCACCACCGAATTTAATAAAGACATCTAGGATGTAGTCGATGAAAGGGTCTTTGATTCTAGTTGTTAACTTAGCATCTGAGAAGGTACCTGCACCGCCTTCACCAAATTGAACATTACTATTAACATCTAGTTCTCCTGTTTTAAAGAAATGTTCTACATCTTTGGCTCTATCTTTGATTCTTTTGCCTTTTTCAATGACGATAGGTTTTAAGCCTGCTTCTACTAGTCTATAGGTCGCAAAGATACCGCTTGGCCCATATCCTACAACAATTGGTCTTATATCGCTTTCAATAATGGTAGCTTTAGTATCAATAGGTTTATATAAACTTACATTTTTAAGTTTTAGATAACGTTGTTCATTTTTTACTTCAGCCAATAATTGAACTTTGTATAAAGCTTCCTTACGTGCATCGATACTCTTTTTATGAATTTTGTAGCTTATAAGATCGCTTTCTTTAATATTTAATTTCTTTATTAGTAACTTCTTTAGAATCTTTTCATCTTCATGAAGTCCTAGTTTTATTTCACTTACTAAAATCATATTAACATTATACTGATATTTTCTTTGTGCATAAAGTAAAGTCTTTTTAATAGATATGGAAGATAATGGTATATAATTGCTCTATGGCGAATAAAAAGACCGTTTCTCAAAAATATGTAAAAAAACAATTTTCAATCGTTGGCATTGCTTTGATGATATATGCCTTGGTTGTAATTTTTATGCCTATTGGCGCTAAGATTTGCGTTGAAAATGGCTTATTTCCAAGGATTGATAATCCAAAGCTTTCTTTTATTATTTCTTTTATAGGTTTAATTATAGGTACTGTTTTTCCTTTTATGATAGTTAGAAAAGTATTTGGCACTAATTTAAAAGAATTCACAAAGAAGACCGAAATTGATTTAAGTGATTATTTAATTAACTTTGTAGTTTATTTTGGCTTTGTTGCAGCTGCCTTATATGTAAATACAATCATCACAAAACTATTAGGTGTACAAGGCGTAATGCTTTCAGATGTTGGTATTGTCTTTAATGAAATATTGATTGACAGTCCTATTTATTTGTTTACTTTCATTTTCTTATCACCTTTATTAGAGGAATATGCCTTTAGAGGTGTTTTGCTTAATTCGTTAAGTAAATATGGAAGATATTTTGCACTTATGATGACAACAATTGTCTATACTTTAGCCCATGCTTCTTTTAGTGAGATGATTCCAAGTTTTGTGATGGGTTATTTATTGGCAAAGATGACTTTAACTTATAAGTCAATTAGACCATCATTATTTACACATATTATGGGTAACGCCTTGTTATGTGCTTTTGCTTTAGTGCCTGAAAAGTATAGTATCTTCTCATTGGTCTTTATTGCGATATTGTTGATTTTAGCTATTATTCTAGTATTTAGTAAAAAATATAATATCATTTCAATCGGAAGTTCTGATTCCTCTAAAAGGGCTATTAAGTTCTTCTTATCAAATATTTTTGTGATTATCGCCTTATTATTGTTTGTTATGCATACTACTTTGATAACATTGTTGAAATTTTAAGGGAAATTTGTTAATATTGTGGTGTAAATAAGCAGAGAGAAATCTCTGCTTAATTTATTGTTTAGAGGTAGAATGTGGAAATTAAAGATTTAAACGAAAAGCTAGCTTATGAACTAGACCTACTAGGGTTTAAGCTATATGAATGTTATTATGAAAAAAAGAATAACATTTTGCACGTATCAATTGATGCTTCATTGGATATGAATGAGATTGAAGAAATATCTAAGAAAGTATCAGAGATCATGGATAAGTATGATGAAGATATGGATGCTTATATGTTAGATGTAAGTTCGTGTGGCATTGAGAAGAAGATTAGAAATGCTGATGAACTAAAAGAGGCGATTGGCTCATATATCCATGTTAAGGGCAAGGGTTTTAAGTATTATGGTGACCTAGAGGATTTCGATGGTGCTGTTATTACTTTGAAGACTATGGAAAAGAATATTTCTAAAACAATTAAGATCAATTACAGCGATGTTAAAGCTGTACGTTATGCCGTTAAATTTTAAAGGAGAAGAATTATTATGAATGGCGTTAATTTAAAAAACAACAAGAACTTTTTGGAAGGTATGCGTTTATTCGAAGAAGAACGTAAGATTCCAGCTGAATTCGTGATTGAAACATTAAAGGAAGCAATTATAAAGACGTACCAAAATCATGTTGATGCTCCTGCTGCTAAGGTAAGAGTTGAGATTGATAGTAAGGGTATTCAAGCTTATCATGAATTGTTAGTTGTTGATGATGATTCAGATACTTTTGATGAAACATTAGACATTTTATATTCTGATGCTAAGGAAATTAAGCCTGATGTTAAGGTTGGCGATACTATTGAAGAAGAGATTAATTTCGCTGAAATTAGTAGAACTGCAATCAATGTTGCCAAGAATATGCTTAAGCAAAAGACTAAAGAGTTTGATAAACAAAGAGTTTATGATGAATACAAGGATAAGGAATACGATTTAATCTCAGGTGTTATTGAAACAGTTGAGGAAAAGTTTGTTCTTGTTGATATCAAAAATACTTTTGCTATCTTAAAGAAGAGCGATCAAATTCCTGGTGAAGTATATAGAGAAGGTAATCCTATTAAGGCTATTATCAAGGAAGTTTCTAAGTCTACTAAGGGTTCTCAAGTAGTATTGAGTAGAGCTGATGCTAAGTTTGTTGAAAGATTATTTGAAAAGGAAGTTCCTGAAATTCAACAAGGTTTAGTTGAAATCAAGGCTATTGCTAGAGAAGCTGGTGAGAGAACAAAGATGGCTGTTTATTCTCGTAATGAGGATGTAGATGCAATTGGTTCTTGTATTGGTCCTAGAGGTTCTCGTGTTCAAGCTGTTATCAGTGAAGTTAAGGGTGAAAAGGTTGATGTCTTCGAATGGAACGATGATATTGGTGAATTAGTTAAGAATGCTTTAGCACCCGCTGAAGTTAAGGCTTGTTTCTATTCAAATGAAAAGATTGATCCAAGTTTGACTGAAGAAGAACTTGAAAAGTTAATTAAGCGTAACCAAAGACCTCTATGTGTTGTAGTAGATGATGATAAGTTGTCTATCGCAATTGGTAAGAAGGGTAAGAATGTTAAACTTGCTTATAAGTTAACTAATCGTAAGATTGATATTAAGACAGAGAAGGATGTTAGAGAAGCTGGAGTTGATATTGAAAGCGAAGAGGCATTCTTTAAGGAAGATCAATTAAAGATTAAGAAGGAAAAGGAACAAAAGGAATTCTTACAACTTCAAGAAGAGGCTGCTAAGCGTAAGGCTGAAAGTGGTGAAGAAGAAGTTGTAAATGATGATGCTTTTGTTGAATTTGAAGAAACTCTTGATGAAGTAACTATTGAGGATGTTCCTAACCAAGAATCTTTAGAAGAAAAGGAAAAGGAAGAAACTCCGGTTGAGGAAGAAACTGGAATTGAATCTGATGGACTTGAATCTAATGAGCTCGAATCTGTTGAAGAAGAGAAAGAAGTTAAATCTGGGCTCGAAACTGGGCTCGAATCAGAATCTAAACCATCTAAGAAGTTAGTTCCTCATACTGATTATGTTTCTAAGTTTGAAGATTTTGCCGGTGCTGGTAAGAAGGAAGAAAAGGTTACTAAGAAGCGTAAGAAGAAGGATGATGACGATAGAAGATTAAGAGGTGAAAACCTTGAGAAGAAGGAATATGATGAGGATGTTAAGCCTACATATTCTGAAGAAGAACTAGAGGAAATCAGACAACAAGAAGAAGAATTAGAGGAAGATTCATGGATCAATGATGATGACATTGATTTCGATGAATATGATGAATATTACGACGAGGAAAACTAATGAAAAAGATTCCGATGCGTAAGTGTCTTGCTAGTGGGGAATCTGTGCCTAAGAAGGACTTGCTTAGAATTGTAAGAACTCCTGAGGGCGAGGTTAAGGTTGATACAACTGGTAAGTTGAATGGAAAGGGAGCTTATCTAAAAAAGTCTTTAGAGGCTCTAGAAATCGCAAAAAAGAAAAATCTTTTATCTCGTGCATTAGAAGTGAATGTGGATGAAGAAGTTTATAAGGAAATAGAAAAGGTGATTAATGGATAGAATTCTTTCTTTACTGGGATTAGCATATAGGGCTAATAAGATTAAATTTGGTGAATCGGTTCTTGATAATATCAAGACTTGCCAATATTTGTTTATAGCGGATGATGCTAGTGATAAGACAAAAGAAAGATATATAAAAAAGTGCGATTACTACAATATTCCTTATACAACTACTTATAGTAGCGAACAATTATCAGAAAGTCTTGGAAAGAAGATGGTGAAGATAGTTGGTGTCTATGATAAAGGGTTTAAAAAGTTGTTTATAGAAAATAAATAAAGGAGGGTATATGGCAAAACAAACATATAAGAAGCGAATCAATAACAAGAAGCCTAATAACAATAAAGCTAATTGGAATGAAAGTAAGAAGGAAAATACTGAGAAAGTAGAGAGCATTACTTATTCTGATGGTATTACGGTTTCTGAACTTGCGGGCAAAATTAATAAGAATTCAAGTGATATTATCAAGTTACTTTTCATGCTTGGCAAGATGATGACTATTAATTCTCCTTTAGATGATGAGAATGTTGAACTTGTTTGTATGGAATATGGCATTGATGCTACTAAGGAAGAGCCAAAGGATGATGAATCTTTAGCTGATGATGTTGAAGATGATCCAAAGGATTTAAGAGAAAGAGCACCTATTGTTACTATCATGGGCCACGTTGACCATGGTAAGACAACTCTTCTTGATACAATCAGAAAGTCTAATGTAACTGCTGGTGAATTTGGTGGTATTACCCAACATATCGGTGCTTATCAAGTTGATGTAAATGGTAAGAAGGTTACTTTCTTGGATACTCCAGGACATGAAGCATTTACCGCAATGCGTGCTAGAGGTGCTTCTGTAACTGACGTTTCAATTATTGTTGTTGCGGCAGATGATGGTGTAATGCCTCAAACAAGAGAAGCGATCGACCACTCTAAGGCTGCTGGTGTTCCAATTATTATCGCTGTTAATAAGATGGATAAGCCAGGTGCTAATCCGGATAAGGTTAAGAGTGCTTTAGCTGATTTGGGTCTAATGCCTGAAGAATGGGGTGGCGATACAATTTTCGTAAATTGTAGTGCTAAAACTGGAGAAGGCGTTAAGGATATTCTAGAGACAATTCTTGTTGTTTCTGAAGTTAAGGACTTAAAGGCCAATCCTAATAAGCCTGCTACAGGTACTGTTATCGAAGCTAAACTTGATAAAGGTAGAGGTCCTGTTTGTACATTACTAGTACAAAATGGTACTTTAAGACAAGGTGATTCAATTGTAGTTGGTACAACTTATGGTAAGGTTAGAAGAATGGCTAACGATAAGGGCGAAGAAATCAAAGAAGCTTCACCAAGTACACCAGTTGAAGTAATTGGTTTAAATGAAGTTCCGGTTGCTGGTGATAACTTCAAGGTATTTGAAAATGATAAGGATGCTAGAGCTATCGCAGCTGCTAGAAATACTAAGCGTATCGAAAAAGAGAGAAAGGCTACAAGTGCTATGTCTCTTGATGATTTAAGTGCTCAAATCGAGGCTGGTGAAATCAAGGAAGTTCCTGTCATCGTTAAGTCAGATGTTCAAGGTACTGCCGAAGCTGTTGCATCTTCATTAAGTAAGATTGATGTTGATGGCGTAAGAGTAAATGTTATTAGAAGTGCTGCTGGTTCAATCTCTGAATCGGATATTATCTTAGCTTCTGTATCTCATGCTGTTATCTATGGTTTCAACGTTAGACCAGATGCTAATGTAAGAAAGAAAGCTCAAGAAGAGAATGTTGAAATCAAATTACATAACATTATCTATAAGGCTGTAGAAGAAATGGAAGCAGCTATGAAGGGTATGTTGGCTCCAGTTTATGAAGAAGTTGTAATTGGACAAGCTGAAGTTAGAAAGACTTATAAGGTTTCTAAGGTTGGTACAATTGCAGGTACTATGGTAACTGAAGGCAAGATTGTAAGGGATAGTAAGTGTCGTCTAATTAGAGATGGTATTGTTATCTATACTGGTAGACTTGGTTCTCTAAAGCGTTTTGAAAACGATGCTAAGGAAGTATTACAAGGTTATGAATGTGGTATGACTATTGAAAACTTCAACGATATCAAGGAAGGCGATATTATTGAAGCATACCAAGATCAAGAGGTAAAAGCAGATTAATGAGTAGAGTTGATAAATTAGATTCATTACTTCAAAAAGAAATATCTAGTATTATTCAATTTGATTTAAATAATCCTGAAATTGGATTTGTCACTGTATCTGAAGTAAGAGTATCTCCAGATTTATCTAAAGCTAGAGTTTATGTTTCTTTCTTTGGAAAAAACTATGGCATCGCAGCTTTAAAGAAGTCTAAGGGATTTGTAAGAAGTGAATTGGCAAAAAGATTAAAACTTAGAAAAATTCCAGATATTGAATTTGTTGTTGATGATACACTTGAAAAAGTTGATAGAATTCACGAAATTGTTCACGGAAAAGATTAATGATTAAGGCTTTAACTGTAATGGTTGAAGCCTTTTTATTGGATAACTAGAATTTGGGCGATTATAAATTAGAAATATGGGCGATTGGAAATAAGAAATCTTTCCTATTGAAATTAAAAAATGGTGTGCATTTGAAATAAAATTGGTCGCCAACCAAATAGATGCTGCTGCTAAAAATTTGTTAGATATTAATCAAAAGATTAAAGATGAAAATGGTAAACCTGCTAGTGTGTTGTGCGTAATTTGTGGCATGTCTAATGCTGCATATATGCGTCCTGATGGAGTTTATGTTGTTCCTATAACTGCATTGAAGAATTAAAAATAATCGTTCATATGAACGATTATTTTGATAATGCTTCTTTTAAATCACTTGCAAATTCAAGTGTTGCTTCCTCTTTTGTACACCAAGATGTCACAAAACGGCAAACTGATGACTTTTCATCATATTGATCCCAAATTTCAAATATATATTTTTGTTGAAGCTTTTTAATAACTTCATTATCTAAAATATAGAATTGTTGATTAGTTGGTGAATTAGTATAAGGTTTGATATTAAATGCTGAGAAGATATATTTTAGGGCATCTGCTGTTTTATTGGCATGTGCTGCAAGTCTTAAATATAAATCATCAGTAAATAAAGTTTTAAAGCTAATGCCCATGATTCTAGACTTCGCTAACATTTGACCGTTTTGTTTAAGATAATAACGGAAGTTTTCCTTTAAATCATCATTACAAATCACAAAGGCTTCACCAAGTAGAGCACCATTTTTAGTGCCACCAATGTAGAACATATCAGTTAATTCAGCAATATCCTCAAGTCTTAAAGTATTACCAAGGCTTGCTAGTGCGTTAGATAGTCTAGCACCGTCCATATATAAATATAAGCCATACTTATCACAGATTTGTCTTAATAGTCTTACTTCATCAAGTGTATAAACAGTACCTAATTCAGTAGGGTTTGTGATAAAGACCATCTTAGGCTTAACCATATGTTCATCTGGATGTTTCTCGATAATCTTAACAATCTCGAATGGGTCAATCTTGCCATCTCTATTTGGAGTGGTTAATATTTTATGGCCTTTAGCTTCAATTGCACCAGATTCATGAACATTGATATGAGCTGTATCAGCACTGATAACAGCTTCATAAGGTCTTAGGGCAATTGAATGAGCTAAGATATTACATGGTGTACCACCTGGTACAAAATGAATATCAACATCTTCATTCTTGATTGCGTTTTTAATAAGTCTTTTCGCTAGTAAGCAGTAATCATCATTACCATAACCAGCTTGTTGTTTATTGTTTGTTTTTATTAATTCTTCTAATATTTCTGGGGCACACCCTTCTAAATAATCACTTTGAAAATTGTACATATAACCCTCTTTTCCCTTTCAATCATACCATATTATTTAGGTACATATCTTATATTAGAGACATTGTAGACTGTCACAAAGGCACTTGGATCATTATTAATAATGAAGTCCATAAGTAACTGATATTCTCTTTTATCGACAATTGTCACAATCTCTTCACGTTTTTCTTTAGTATAAGCACCAGTACTTGTATATAAGGTAGCTCCTGAATGTAGTGTGTTAATAATAAAATCTTTTATTTCTTCATTCTTATTCAAAGACACAATACATACTCTTCTTTTAATATTTTGGCCAAAGATAAAGTAATCAGTTAAGATACCACAGAAATAAGTGCCTAAAACTGATAAGATTACTTTACGTGGTGAATAGACAAGGGCAGAAGATAAGGATACTACCATGCCTGACAAAGCTAGAGCTTTACCAATTTCCATATGTAAGTATTTGTTCATTATCTTGGCAACTATATCTAAGCCACCTGATGAGGCATTATTGTTGAATAGTATTGCAATACCAAAGGATACAAGGAAACAATAGGCAGTAACATCAATAATGTCAGATCCTGTGATTGATGTTACATTTGGGAATAACACTTCAAGTATTGCCAAGATTATTGGCATAAGGATTGCTGTATATACGGTTTTAGCACCAAAATCTTTACCAATCAAAATAAAACTAATTACTAATAATACTGCATTCATTATTAAAGTTAGCGTAGAAACTTTAAGTGGTATAAAGTGGGTTAAGACAATGGCTAGGCCTGAAATACTACTAATTGATGTTTCTGATGGTATTAAAAAGAAATAGACGGCGCATGATACGATTATTGTTCCGAAGGTTAGAACTAAAAGTTCTTTGATTTTTTTTATAGTGTTCATGAGTGTATTATATATCTTTAATGGAAATTTAAGGTAGAATAATAAAGATGGTAAAGAATAAAAAAAGACATTTAAGAAAAACGATTAAATATGCCCTTGCTGGTTTATTAGGACTTTTGTTAGTTGGAATTATTGTATTCATTTTGAATTTTAACTTTAAGTTTGTAGGTAAGAAATCAATTCATGATGATGCCCTTACTTATAAGACTAAGTCATGTTTGGCATTTTATCCTAACAGTGAAAAGGGGGAAGATATAGCTAAAAACATTTGTGATAAGGCTTTGAAGGATACAATCTATGATTATGCCCTTGTTCCATATGGCGATTATTATCTTGTATCTTATCATGATGGTACTAAATATTATGTTGATAAGGAATATAAGGAACTAGTTATTGATAATATCAATGAAGAGGGTAAGAAGATTATTGCGGATTATCTTCGTTATCAATTAAAGAAGGAAGAAAAGGATTTTGCCTATACTATAGAATTTTTGGAAGAATCTTTCTATCAAAATCTCGATTTAAGCGAAGTAACTTATAAGGTTGATGGTCCTGATTTATTGTGTCATTTCCCTAAGTATGAAGCTGATATTAGAGTGCCTTTAAAATATATGCAGAGTGCATGTAATATCAATCTTGGTTATGAGAATGAACTATATCATAAGCCACATTACTTGTCTAAGGATCGTAAGATGATTTGTTTCACTTTTGATGATGGTCCTGATATGAGCTTAAAGACTAGTGGTCAAATAGTTGATACCTTATATAAGTATGATAGTTCGGCTACTTTCTATATCTTGGGAAGTAGACTTGGTGAGAAACAAATTAAGTTCTGTAAGGAAAGCGTTGAAAAGGGTATGGAATATGGTTCTCATACTCAATCTCATAAGAATTTAACTAAGTTGTCTGTTTCTGATGCAACTAATGAGATTATGACACCATATCATGATTTATATGACAATGAATTTGGCTTTGGTTATCAGATGAAAACCTTTAGACCACCATATGGTGCTTATAGTGATACAGTAAGACAGGCTACTAATTTGACTGCTGTACTTTGGAATGTAGATTCTAAGGACTGGTCATATCGTACTAAGTATGATGCATCTGATGCAGTTGATGTAATCTATAATGAGGTTATTAAGGATGGGGATGAAAATGATGTTGTCTTGTTCCATGACATCTATCAAACAAGTGTTGATGCAGCAAGTAAACTTATTACATACTATATCAATCAAGGGTATCAAATAGTCAATGTATCAGAACTTATGGAAGCCTTGGATATGAGCGGTGTATCTTATTTCTCTGGTAAATAGAACACATAAACATCTCTTATGAGGTGTTTTTCTATATAATTAATATCTGATATGAATAATGATTTAACTAAAGGACCTGTTATCAAATCGATGTTGCTGCTTGCGATACCGATGATAATAGGAGATCTATTACAACAGTGTTATAACATCGCAGATACTTTAATTGTAGGGCAAGTATTAGGTAAGAATGCGCTTGCCTCAGTTGGTTCATCTTTTACCTTAATGACTTTTTTAACTTCAATAATATTAGGTTTATGCATGGGAAGTGGCACCTTGTTTTCGATTTGTTTTGGTCAAAAAGATGAAGAAAAACTTAAAGAAAACCTATCTGCATCTTTCTTCTTTATCCTACTTATCAGCGTCATTTTAAATATTATTGCCTATTTATCTTTAGACTACTTAAAAGTATTCTTAAACGTTCCAGATGAAGTGTGGCTAGATATTAAAGATTATCTATTTATAATTTTTACTGGCATCTTAGCTATTTTCTTATATAACTACTTTGCTTCGTATTTAAGAGCCATTGGTAATTCGATTACACCCTTAATCTTTTTAGGTTTATCTTCATTTGTTAATATTGCGTTGGACTTATGTTTTGTGATTAGCTTAAATAAAGATGTTATAGGAGCTGCAAAAGCTACTGTAATAGCTCAATACTTATCAGGTATAGGAATATTACTTTATACTTTTAAAAAGTATCCTCAAGTATTTTCAATATGTAAAGTATCTTATCTTAAAAAAGAACGTATAAAAGAAATAGTATCTTATTCTATCCTAACCTGTCTTCAACAATCGGTAATGAATTTGGGTATTCTAATGGTCCAAGGTTTAGTTAATAGTTTTGGAACAGTTGTAATGGTTGCTTTTGCGGCTGCTGTTAAGATAGATGCCTTTGCCTATATGTCAGTGCCAGACTTTGGCAATGCCTTCTCAACCTTTATTGCTCAAAACTATGGTGCAAAAGAAGATGAAAGAATTAGAAATGGTTTAAAGGCAGCAGTGAGTATTTCGACAGGCTTTTGTCTAGTTGTGTATTTATTGGTATTCATCTGTGCTAAACCTTTAATGATGATTTTTGTGAACGAAATGGATGTGATTAAAGAAGGTGCTCGTTATCTAAGAATAGAAGGTAGCTTTTATCTTGGCATAGGTTGTTTGTTCCTCTTATATGGCCTATATCGGGCGATTGGTAAACCTGCTATGAGTTTAGTCTTAACTATCATTTCGCTTGGTACAAGGGTTTTATTGGCCTTTATCCTATCTTCTATAGTTGGTGTTGTTGGTATCTGGTGGTCAGTTCCTATTGGCTGGTTCTTGGCTGATTTGTTTGGTTTTGGATACTATATTCTAAACAAAAAGAAATTATTAATCTAAATAATTATTTTGAATACTCTTTAAATATTCAACGTATTGATAAGCGATTATCTCATTGCTTATTTTTATTTCATTGCCATAGGCTAGAATCTTAGAAAAGAAGATTTGATTAATAGATACAAAAAGGGTAGCCTTATCCTTGTTGATGATAATGCCAGGGAAGTCATCGAGAAGCCTGTCAACAATCTTCGAGCTCGAATCTGGGCTCGAACCTGATATTGTGATGTTTACCTTAGTAGTTTCTTTAGTATAGAAAGAATTACTTGATTCATTGATGTGATTTATAATCTTTTTGGTTGGAATATTAATATTATCTTTATTTTCTTTAATGATAACTTTCTTAATATTATCAAAACGATAATGGTAGATTTTATTACTATCTTGGTAATGAAAATAGAAATAATAATAGTCATTAGCACGATGAATAAAGATAGGGAAGACATCTTGGATTTGATTATTCTTAGTAGTGATACTTACCATCTTATGATTTTTAATAGCTTCTAAGATATCTTCCATCTTAGGAAGTAGCTTTTGGGCCTTTTGAGTACTTGTATATTTAATCTCTTCTAATAGTTTTTCTTCATCACTAGAGATAAAAGAATATAACTTATTGTTTATATCGTTTTTAAAAGATGTATCTAGATTCTTTAATGAATTGATAGAATCTTGAATTATTTTGATTTCAGATAGATTAAAGGGACAATCTAAAAGATAATAACCATTATCATATTCGACATTAATGCCGCATTCATTAAGTATCTTAAAATCATCATATAGAGTCTTGCGATTATCTACTTTGATATTTTTTTCTTCCAATAAAGTTATGATTTTATCTAGTGTTAGATGTCTATCGAAGTTAGAGTTTTTCTTTAGTATTTCAATTAAATATAAGATTCTTTTCTTGTTGTTCTTTTCCATAACCCAATTATAGTATTGTCCAATTATTTGGACAATGACAAATTGTATTCATTATATATTAATGACACAAGGAGGAAGAAAAGATGTACGTGTTATGGACTTTGATGATTGGATGGGGCTTTTATTTAAATAAGATGGAGATTCTTGCGATACTCTTGTTTCTAATGTTTCTATTATTAAGTGATACAAGAAAAATTTGCTGGCGCTATATTAGTATCGCGATTATGACGTTATTATTTAATTTATTTGTGTTCAATCTAGGATATTTTGATAAGAATCTCATATCTGTCACTTTCCTAATAACTGAAGCACTAGTAAGTGCTAACTTGTCAGAATATCTAAGTAGATTATGTATTAATAATCTTGTGGAAATTTATCTTTTTGTTTCAGTAAGCTTCCTAACATTTGTAGGTATAACAATTTTATTATCAAGTGTAACAAGCGATTATATCTACATTCATAATCTATATGTCTATAACGCTTTAATCTTTGTACCTTCCTTCTTGTTGATGAGTATACAAATGGTTAAGAAAATAACAGGTTCTCGTATTAAAATGAGAGTATGGAATCATTAAAAGAATTATATAGAATAGGTCCGGGACCCTCTAGTTCCCATACATTAGGTGTTAGAAATGCTTGTTTATATTACATTGATAAATATAACAAGGATGAATATACAGTTACTTTATATGGCTCTCTTGCCTTGACGGGCAAGGGTCATATGTCAGATAAGATTATTGAGGATACTTTTAAGCCTAAGAAAGTTACTATTATTTTTAAAAACGAGAGTTATGATGAAAATCCTAATACTATGGTTTTTGAAGAGGGCACTAGTGATGAGCTTGTAATTTATTCTACAGGCGGTGGTGCTATAAAAGTAAAAGGGTTTGAAAGTATTGTTGACCCCAATGTTTATCCTCATAATTCACTTAATTCGATCAATGAATTTTGTTTACATAATGATTTAGATTATGCAGGCTATATTTATTGTTTCGAACCTAATATTAAAGAATATCTATTAGAAGTAGCTAAACAGATGATTGCGGAAATTGATAATGGTTTAGCAAGCAGTGGTGATTTACCAGGCCCTTTAAAGCTTAAAAGAGTGGCTGGTTCTTTAAATAATGAAGCTAAGAAATGTAGTGATGAAACTATTAAAGAAAAACTATTTTTAAGTTCTTATGCTTATGCAGCTTTAGAAGAAAATGCATGTGGAAAGATTGTGGTTACAGCACCAACACTTGGAAGCTGTGGTGTTTTAAGTTCTATCTTATATAAATACTATAAACAAGGATTTGAATTAAGTGACTTAGCTGATGGCTTGGCTGTTGCAGGCTTATTTGGCAATTTGATTAAGACCAATGCTTCTATTTCTGGGGCTGTAGGTGGTTGCCAAGCTGAAATTGGTAGTGCTACTGCTATGGCCAGTGCCTTTGCCTCATATTTAGAGAAATTACCTGCCAAATCAATTGAATATGCTGCTGAAATAGCTATTGAACATAATCTAGGACTTACATGTGATCCAGTTGGTGGTTATGTTCAAGTGCCTTGCATTGAAAGGAATGGTATTGGTTCTCTAAGAGCAATTGATTCTATGTTGTATGCGAAATATTTGAGTCATATTAAAGACAATATTGTAAGCTTTGATATGATTGTTGAGACTATGAAGTATACAGGGCAAAAGATTGCGATGGAATTAAGGGAAACTTCTCTTGGTGGTCTAGCCGAGGTTGTTCCTTGTAAGAAGCCTGAAGGATGTTAAAAATAAAAAGGAAACGAATTGTTTCCTTTTATTTAACGTAAATTGTTTTGATTACAGGTGGGTTTACTGGTCTATCGTTGAAGCTTGTCTTGACACTTGCAAGTTCATCTAAGACTTCAAAGCCTTCTACCATATCACCGAATGCTGCGTATTGGCCATCTAAGAAGGGTGTATCTACATGGCAAATAAAGAATTGTGATGATGCACTGTTTGGGTCTTGAGCACGTGCCATAGAGATAGTGCCTCTTTTGTGCTTATGATTATTCACAACACCATTGCCAATGAATTCGCCCTTGATTTCTTCATCAGAACCACCAATACCAGTACCTTCAGGGTCACCACCTTGAATCATAAAATCTTTGATAATACGGTGGAAGATTAAACCATCATAGAATCCTTCATTAGCTAATTTTTCCATATTAGCACAAGTGATAGGAGCGTTTTCTGGATCTAATTCAAACTTCATCACTTTTCCATCGTTCATTTCAATTACTAACATTTTCATATCCTCCTATATTATCTTAAACTATCTTTTCAAAACACAAAAGATGTATTATATTACTATGAGGGTAAAAGGATATGTTTTTTAAGAAGAATAAAGAATTGTCAATTTTTAAAGACGCCGTATTTGCGGTATCTGGTCTAGCTAAGGCAGATAATGATCCAAGCACTATTAATGCTACTATTGGTTCATTATGTGGCGAAGATGGCAAGATCGCATGTTTTAAGAGTGTTTACAAATGTTATGACGAACTAACAAGTGTTGAAAAGACAGCTTATGCGAAAAGTCCATGTGGCAATTCTGACTTTAGAGAAGCTATTACTAAGTTCGTTTTAGAAGATAAGTGTAATGGTGAGGCAGTTGCGGTTGCGGGTGGTACTGGTGGTATCGCTCTAGCCTTAGATTTATGTCTAAATGAAGATGATACAGTTATTATCCCTGAGATTGCTTGGGGCAACTATAGACAAATGCTAGTGGAGAGAAATCTAAAGGCCTTAGTTTATGATCCATATAATGTAGAAGAGTTATGTTCATTAATTAAGGAGAATGAAAGACCTTTTGTGGTAATTAATTCACCATGTGAAAATCCATGTGGTTTATCTTATTCATATGAAGAATGGAAAAAAATCACTAAGGCTTTAAATGAAACAAAGGAAGCAATCTTGTTGAATGATATAGCTTATATTGATTATGCATATAGTAAAGATTATAAGGATTATTTAGCTTTGATTGGTGAGATGGGTGAGCATGTTTTAACTTTTGTGGCTGCATCTTGTTCAAAGACTTTCTCTTATTATGGCCAAAGACTTGGTGCTTTAATTATTATTAATAAAAACAAGGAATTTGTAGACTTGTTTATTAATCAATGTGAGAAGCATATTAGAACATCTTATGGAAGCTGTAATAATGGTTCGATGATTGCGATTACTAATGTCTTGAATAATCATTTTGATGAATTTAAAGCTGAATTAAATGAATACCGCAATCTTTTAAGACAAAGAACAGAGCTATTCATTAAAGAAAGTAACGAAGTAGGCTTGAATCTATATCCATATAATGATGGTTTCTTTGTAACTATTAAGTATGATAATGATTTTAGAGATAAGCTACATGCTCTATTAATTGAAAACCATATCTACTGTGTAAAAGTTAATAAGGGTATTAGAGTTGGTCTATGTTCAACTCCACTTGATAAGGTTAGTGGTTTAGCTAAGAAGATTAAAGATATTGAATTAAGTATTTAAATCAATAATGGTGAGCACGTGTTCACCATTATTTTTCTCTAAAAACTGTTATGAAATATATATTAGAATTGATTTTTTTGATTGAAAGCTATTTTTTTAAGATAGTCATGTATACTTAAGAAAAAGGGGTGGCTATTATGAAAAGAAAAATAATATTTTTAGTATTACTAACAATCTGCTTAGTTTCATGTTCCAACAAAACAGTTTTAGAAGAATATACAGGAGAGTATTTTGATTATAGTGATTATAATACCTATCTTGCATATCATGGTTTTGTGATTGATTCAATGAAAAGCAAAGATAACTTTTATACATATACAATTGGCGATAATGAATATGAGTTAATTGTCTTGAATAATATTAAATATAGTTTGAAGGCATATCCTATAAATTTACTGTTTAAAGACAAGGATGGAAGTATCAACTTATATGACAAGTACTATGTATTTGATAACTTATTGTTAAGTAAAAACACTGATAAGAGAATCGTTGAATGTTTAAAAAAATCAAAGATAAAGAAAGATGAATTTGATTATTTTAAGGATGGAAATATTTTTACGATAGATGAGTTTTTAGATTATTTATCTTTAGATATTTTGAATATTAACGAATTTGTTGATGAAACTATTTTAAATGCTTATAAATGTGTAGAGGTTACATTTAAAGATGGTTCTAATATCTTTTTAAAACAATTAGATAGAGATTATCTTGGTGTAGAAAGAAATAATATTGATGACAAACTTGTGATGTTGCATGATACTGGATGTATTGGTTCTTATTATATAAATGATGATGACTATATATGGATACAAAATCTAATGTTGAAGGTTGTTGAAGATAAAGGTGGTATTGAAGCTAAATTTAGATCAATGAATTATTAAATAATGGTGAGCATGAGCTCACCATTATTTAATACTTATTGTTTATTTCTATTCGCATCAAGCCAATACTGCAAGATACGAACAGCTGCCTGTTGGTCAATAATCTTCTTCCTCTTTTTACGAGACATGTCGAAGTTATTGATTAAGAATTCATGAGAATCTTTAGTAGTATTTCTTTCATCTTGAAGAACACACTTAATGCCAGTTTCTTCTTCTAAGACTCTGGCAAAATCAGCACATAATTGAGCTTTAGGACCCACATCATCGTTTTCTAATAGGGGATAGCCTACTACAATTAAGTCTGGTGTATATTCTTTCTCAAAGAAGTCTAATAACTTATCAAAACATTCATCATAGTCATCCGGCTTGAATCTGATTGTCTTGACAGCTTGGGCAATAACGCCTGTATCACTTTTGGAAATGCCACAGGTAACACTTCCTAAATCTAATCCAATATATTTCATATATCTATTCTATATCGTGGATGCTTATTCTTCTACATGGGCAAGTCCCATTTCGATTATTTTATAGACATGGTCGTCATCTAAAGAATAATAGATTGTTTGACCTTCACGTCTATTTTTGATTAATTTTGATTGCTTAAGATTCTTTAATTGATGTGAAATAGCTGATTGGTTCATGTTTAATTCATTAGCTATTTCATTAACACTAGCTTCTTTTTTTTGCAGTAACAACAAGATTCTAATTCTTGTAGAATCACCAAATACCTTGAAAAGTTCCGCTAGATTATAAATATTGTCTTCACTAATCATAATCTTTTAACGTTTAAAGCTCTTATCGCATTAAGCACACAAATTACCATAACACCTACATCCGCAAAGATGGCGATCCACATATTGGTAATACCAATTGCAGTTAGGATTAAACATAAAACCTTTATACCAATCGCAAAGAAGATGTTTTCATAGACAATTCTCATGCATTTCTTGGCAATCTTGATAGCCTTAGCAATCTTTAAAGGATCATCGTCCATTAAGACTACATCAGCTGCTTCAATTGCTGCATCACTACCTAGGGCACCCATCGCAATACCAATATCAGCCAAACTTAAGACTGGGGCATCATTGATGCCATCGCCCACAAAGGCTAATACTTCATCTTCTTTTTTATCTTTTAATAGTTCTTCAACCTTAGATACCTTATCTTGAGGTAAAAGTTCACTATAAACTCTATCGATATTTAATTTCTTGGCAACATTTTCACCTACATGTCTTTCATCACCTGTCAACATTACTGTTAATCTGATGCCAATTTTCTTTAATTCAGAAATCGCTTTTTCACTTGTTGGCTTAATCACATCACCAATATGAATATGACCCTTATAATGGCTATCTAGCGCAAGATGAACTATTGTTCCCTCATCATGGCATTCAATGATAGAAACACCATATTCACTCATTAGTTTCTCATTACCAATAAGAACCGTTTTATCGTCAATAATAGCCTTTATACCCTTACCAGGAATTTCTTTTACTGACTTAACTCTTGATTTATCAAGAGGTTTACCATATTCTTTAATGATAGATTTACCAATAGGGTGGGTAGTAAAGATTTCACCATGGGCTGCATAATCAAGTAATTCTTCCTTACTAAATTCATTGTTGTGAATGGTAGTTACTTCAAATATACCCTTAGTCATAGTTCCTGTCTTATCAAAGGCTACAATCTTAACCTTAGATAATTGTTCAAGATAGTTAGAACCTTTTACAAGTACACCTTGGGAACTAGCACCACCAATGCCTCCAAAGAAAGACAATGGGATAGAGATGACAATGGCACAAGGACATGATACAACAAGGAAAGTAAGAGCTCTTATTAACCATGTTGACCAATTATAACCATTGCCTAAGATAAGTCCATTCACAAGAGGTGGCAATATCGCAACAGCCAAAGCACTATAACATACAATTGGTGTATAGTAGTGGGCAAACTTTGTGATAAAGTTTTCTGACTTTGACTTAGCGCTTGTGGCGTTTTCAACTAAATCTAGAATCTTAGATACAGTTGATTCACCAAAATCCTTAGTAGTCTTAATCTTTAAAGGTGATTCCATGTTGATACAGCCTGAAATTACCTCATCATTAACTTTTACACTTCTAGGCTTTGATTCACCTGTCAAGGCACTAGTATTAAGTGAAGAAGTACCTTCAACTACAATACCATCCAAGGGAATCTTTTCACCAACTACAACTGTAATAATATCGCCAATTGCCACTTCATCAGGATCAACTTTAACAAGTTCTCCATCTTTTTCGATATTGGCATAGTCAGGTCTAATATCCATTAAATTTGAGATATTCTTACGTGACTTTCCGACGGCATAGCTTTGGAAAAGTTCACCAATTTGATAGAACAACATAACGGCAACAGCCTCAGGATATTCACCTAGGCCAATGGCACCTACAGTAGCTACTGCCATCAAGAAGTTTTCGTCAAATACTTGTTTGTTTAGGATACCATGTAGTGCACCTTTTAAAACATCATAGCCAACTATTAGATATGGAATTAAATATAGAAAGAAATCTAAATAAGGATTCTCTATATTAATAATTCTTAATGTAACATAGAAGACTAGGGCACTAATTATCCTATATAGATTTTTCTTTTGTTTCTTGGTCATCTTATAAATAAATCTCGCAATCGTCTTCTACAGCCTTACAGTTTTTAAGAACAGCTACCATTGTTTCCTTAACATCAGCACCTTCTTCAAATTCAACGATCATCTTTAATGTCATGAAATTTACAACAGCGTCCTTAACACCATTTGTTTTCTTAGCTGCTTCTTCCATTTTGTTTGCACAGTTTGCGCAATCAACTTCAATCTTATAAGTCTTTTTCATATTTCTTTTCCTCCAATTTAGTATATGAACATTCATTCATATACTAATATAACATAAAGTGTACTATAGTCAATAAAAAAGAGTTAATTTCCTTAACTCTTCTTCGGTTGTAAAGCATTTGATGTGATTGAATTATAGACAAAGAGATCAGGGCGATGACGAGATTCGGTATATTCAAATTTAATGCCATCATCATTATAGATTCTTGATGTGATCATCGGAACACAATTAAAGCCACTTAATTTTAGATATTTTTCATCTTGTGGGGTAACATGTTCAACTGTAATTTTTCTTTTGATAGTTGTGATTTCCATGCCTAATTTCTTTGTGAAATGGGCAAATAATGATTTCTCCGCAATTGATTGATCAATCTTACCAACAATATCTTTTCTTAAGAAGTTGGTATCAATCATCTTGGCAATATTATCAACATATCTTACTCTTTCAATAATATAAATTTCCACACCAACCGGGAAGTCGGTTCTATTAGCGAGTTCTTGGTCAACGACTGCTTCTTTAAATGATATGACTTTTGTTTCAACAGAGAAACCATATTTCTTACCAGTGGCAGTTACACCATTTGTGTTAACGATTAAATAGTCAAACTTTGGTTGTTGTTCATTGACAGAGTGAATAATTCTAACACCCTTGCCGTGATGAGGTTGAACATAGCCTTCCATGGTTAAGTGAGAAACAGCTCTTCTAATTGTATTCCTGGAACAGTCGTATATTTGAATTAAAGTATTCTCAGAAGGTAAATAAGATCCTTCGTTATATTCACCTGAATCTATTCTCTTTTTTAATGACTTATATATTTGTTCATACTTTGATTTTGGCATATTTACACCTCTTTTAATTAGTTTATATTATCAAATAACAAGTGGAATTTCAATAAAAACATGTTTAAACAAGAGAAAAATGCAAAGGCTTACAAAAATACTAAAAAAGTACTTGTACTTGTTTAAACATGTTGATATTATGAAGGCGTAAAAATAAACGGGGGATTGATAAATGAAGATGCAAGAAAGCTTTCTTTGGGGCGGTGCAACTGCAGCTAACCAATGTGAAGGTGCCTACAACGAAGGTGGCAGAGGCTTATCTAGTGTTGACGTTGTACCATTTGGTGAAGATCGAATGAAAGTAGCCAAAGGTCAAATGATGATGCTAGAGTGTGATGATAAGCATATCTATCCAGCTCATGAGGCAATCGATATGTATCATCACTTTAAGGAAGACATTAAAATGTTTGCAGAGATGGGCTTTAAGTGTTATAGATTATCTATTGCCTGGACACGTATCTTGCCAAATGGTGATGATGAAATACCTAATGAAGAAGGTTTAAGATTCTATCATGAAGTATTTGATGAATGCCTAAAGTACGGTATTGAACCACTAGTTACTATTTGTCACTTTGATACACCAATCGCTTTGATTAAGAAGTATGGTGGTTGGAAAGATCGTAGGATGATTGATGCATTTCTATACTTGTGTGATATTCTATTTAAGAATTATGGCGATAAGGTAAAGTATTGGTTAACATTCAATGAAATCAATATGTTACTTCATATGCCATTTATGGGTGCAGGTATCGTCTTTGAAGAAGGTGAAGATGAAGAATTGGTTAAATATCAAGCAGCTCATCATGAACTAATTGCTAGTGCAAAGGCTGTTAAGTTGGCTCATGAAATGATGCCTAAGGCTAAAGTCGGTTGTATGTTGACGGCTGGTCAATTCTATCCATATACTTGTAAACCAGATGATGTTTATACAGCAATGGAAAGAGATCGTGATAACTATTTCTTTATTGATGTCCAAGCACGTGGCGAGTATCCTGTGTGGGCACTTAAGAGAATGGAAAAGGTTGGCATTAAGATTAAAATGGAAGATGGTGACAGTGAACTTTTAAAAATTGGAACAGTGGACTTTATCAGCTTTAGCTATTACTGTAGCCGTTGTATTTCAAATGATCCTGAAATCTTAAAGAATCATGCAAGAGGTAACGCGGTGATTAATGCTGTTGTTAATCCTTACTTGAAGGCAAGTGATTGGGGTTGGCAAATTGATCCACTTGGATTAAGACTTACCTTAAACATCTTATATGATAGGTATCAGAAACCATTATTCATTGTAGAAAACGGATTAGGAGCTAATGATGTTGTTGAAAAAGATGGTTCTATTCATGATGATTATCGAATTGATTATATGAGAGAACATATTAAAGCAATGTTAGATGCGGTTAATAAAGATGGTATTCCTGTAATGGGTTATACTTCATGGGGTTGTATTGATTTAGTTTCAGCATCAACTGGTGAAATGAAGAAAAGATATGGCATGATATATGTGAATAAACAAAATGATGGAAGCGGAAATTTAAAGAGAATTAAGAAGGATAGCTTCTATTGGTATAAAAAAGTGATTGAAACAAATGGAGAAATTTTATGAGTTATAAACAATTAGCGAGCGATATTATTGAAAATATCGGCGGCAAATCAAATGTTAAATTGGTTGTGCATTGTGCAACTAGATTACGTTTCACTTTAAATGACCCGTCTAAGGCCAATACTGATAAGATCAGCAACTTAAATGGTGTTCTTAAGGTAGTAGATGGTGGTGGTCAATATCAGATTGTTATTGGACCAGATGTTCCTCAAGTTTATCAAGAAGTGATTGCGCTTGCTGGGCTCGAAGCAGGGGACTCGAATATTGGGCTCGAATCTGAAGAGGATAAGAGATCTAAACTTTCTAAAGTATTAGAAGGTATCGCAAGTATCTTCCAACCAATCATTCCAGCTATTACTGGTGCTGGTCTATTAAAGGCTGTAATGGCATTATGTTCAATATTTGGTTGGTTAAAGAGTGGCAGTCAAACATATATCATTTTAAATGCGATTGCGGATGCTGCCTTTTATTTCTTGCCTTTGATTCTAGCTGCTTCTTGTGCTAAGAAGTTTAAATGTAACCAAGGTACTGCGATGGCCTTGGGTGGTGTTCTTGTTTATCCACAATTAACAACACTTATGACAAGTGTAACTAGTGTTAATAAGGCTGTCACAGCTGCTGGTTCATATGAAGCCGCCTTGGCTGCTGGTACAATCGTTGAAGGTGCTGCAACATCGATTAAACTATTCAATATCATTCCAGTACAAGTAGTTACAAGTTATGCATCTTCTGTAATTCCAATTATCTTGGGTGTATGGGTACTGTCATATGTTGAAAAGTTTATGCAAAAGTATTGTCCAAAGGCTGTTAAGTTCTTCTTTGTGCCATTCTTCTCATTGACTATTGGCGCTATCTTAACATTATCATTACTTGGTCCTATTGGCACTTGGGCATCTGAATTAATTCAAGTCTTTTTCACATGGTTAAAGAATACTGCTCCTTGGATTGTTCCTACTGTAGTTGGTATCTTCTCACCATTCCTTGTTATGACTGGTACCCACTATGGTTTAATTCCAATTGGTACAAACAATCTAACTACTGTAGGTCATGATGCGGCTGTTGGCCCTGGTATGTTGGTTTCAAATACTGCTCAAGGTGCTGCTGGTTTAGCGGTTGCCCTAAGAAGTAAGAATCCTGATACTAAACAATTAGCTTCTTCTACTGGTCTTACTGGTGTTTTAGGTATTACTGAACCTGTATTATATGGTGTTAACTTAAAATTTATGTTCCCATTATATGCTGCCATGATTGGTGGTGGTGTAGGCGGCCTATTCTTAGGTCTTACAGGTGTTGAAAGATTTGATGCTGGCTCTCCTGGCTTACTTGTTCTTCCAGTTTATATTCCAACCGAACAAGCATTAGCGCTAGGCTTTACAATGAATAACTTTATCTTTGCGGTAATTGGTGTAGCTATTGCGATGCTTGTATCATTTGTTTCTTGTTGGATCATGTTTGGTATTTGGGCAAAACAAGGCAAGTTAGATCCTAAGGAATTAGGCGAGATTAAGGAAATTGATAATAATATCTATGCTCCAGTTGAAGGTGAAACAGTAGAACTTAGTAAAGTAGAAGATGAAGTGTTCTCATCACTTGCGATGGATAATGGTATTGCGATTAATCCAAGTAAGGGTGAAGTGAAGGCTCCACTAGATGGTGAAGTTACAGTATTGTTCCCTACAGGACATGCGATTGGTATTAAGGGTGATAATGGCGCTGAAGTACTTATTCATGTTGGTATGGATACAGTGACATTAAATGGTGAAGGCTTTGATGTTAAGGTTAAACAAGGTGATCGTGTTAAAAAGGGTCAAGTTCTTGTGAATTTCGATATCGATTTTATCAAGTCTAAAAACTTATCTACAATTACTCCTGTTGTTGTGACAAATACTAGTTCATTAAAAGAGGTAAAACCTCATGATGCTGGTAAGGTTACAAATGAAGATGTAATTATTAATATTAAGTAAAATGGTGACAATATGTCACCATTTTTAATACAATTAACTTATGAATATTATCGATTACTTAAAATGGCGTGGCGACTTATCGTTAAAGGCTTCCCCCTTTAATGAAGTAGATAATTTGATTATTAGTCAAATGGCTTATACTGGATTTGATGAATACTTTAAATTGAAGGATTCTTATACCATTTCTGAATTATCTGATTTATTTTTCAATGACCACACTGATGAAGAAATAATGGCTTCTAAGAGTTTTGTAAAGTTAGCTCCTTTTGTCCTAAGGGAAATGGCTAATTCTATAAGATTTAAAGATTGTCTAGTCCATGATTTTGTTTCCACTATTGATGAAAAGACTTTTGAACAATTTTGTTGTTTCCAAGTAGATTTAAGCGATCACACAACTTATGTGGCCTTTAGAGGAACCGATGATACGATAGTTGGTTGGCATGAGGATTTCTGCATGTCTTTTGAGATTGTTCCTGCTCAAGTTGCTGCTAAAGAATATATACAAAGACTAAGCCCTTATCGCAAATATCGAATTGGTGGTCATTCAAAGGGCGGTGCCTTAGCTTTATATGCTGGTTTAAATGCTCCTAGAAAAGGCAAGAATATCATCAACATCTATTCTAATGATGGACCAGGTTTAAATCGTAAATATTTAAGTCAAGATGAATTAGATGCTTATGAGAATATTAAGGGTAAGATTATTAAGATTGTGCCTGAATTTGATTTCTTTGGTGTCTTGTTTTCAAAAGACTATATCACTAAAGTAGTTAAGTCAGATGCGGTGATGTTACTTCAACATTCTGCCATGTCGTGGCTTGTTGAGGGCACTAAGTTTGTAGAAACAACTTTGTCTGAAGAATCAAAGATGATTGAAGTCAATTATAGGGAGTTCTTGGATAATGCCAATGAGGAAGAATGTAAGGCGTTTACTGAAGAAATGTTTGATGTCTTAAGAGATGCTGGTGTTGATACGGTATCGGAATTTATTGAAGGTGGTTTGCCATTGTTTGTTAAGACTCTTTATGATATTTCTAATATGAATAAAAAGAGTAAGGCTTTTGCCAAGAGCATCTTTGATGCCTTCATTAAAGGATATGGCTCAGGTGTCAGTGAAAAGGTAAAGACTGTTAAAGATAATTTAATGGAGTCGGTAATAGAAAAAGAGAAATCACTTAAGGAGCGTTTCTCTAAATAACCTATAGATATAAGCATTCAATTCTTGGATGCTTTTTTTGTTGATCTTGCAAACCATACGATCATAGGTATAAAGTCCATTTTCTTCTTCTTCAACATCGCTTAACTGAGTTAATACACTTCCTGCTAGTCCTTTTTTAATAGATGGAATAATCATGTTGGCATACATATCAATGAGTTTATTAGTTAATTCTTTTTCGTCGTTAGAAGAACCATAGCCATAGTTAGCTTTACGTTTAGTAAAAGTGTGTCCTTCGATATGTCTTTTAATACCGCCGTATTCGCTTAAGAAAAGTATTTGATTGGTCTTACTTGTAAGAACTTTGTTTCTAAAGTAGATGTGATATGAATCAAAGTCACTATCAAGGGTTTTATACCAACCAGAACAAGTATCAAAGGGTCTATATTTGTCTAATTGTTTAAGTTCCTTAAAGACTTGACTACTTCTTTGTTGGCCCCATGATTCATTGTAGATGGTCCAGGCTACAATACATGGGTGGTTGTATAACTGTTTAATTGTTTCTTTTGAATGCTCGATAAAAAAATTCAATCTAGCTTCATCGACATTAATATTATCGTTTCTAGTTACAAAACCAATGGTTGGTAAGAAGATGTTCTTAAGGAAGTTAACATCGCCACTGTTTACCATGTCTTGCATGACTAACATACCTTCTTTATCACAGTAGTAATAGAATGCTTCATCTTCTACTTTGATATGTTTTCTAAGCATATTAAAGCCTAGTTCTTTCATTCTTCTTATATCGTTTAAATATTCTTTAGTATCCTTAGGTAAATAGATACCATCACTAAAATAGCCCTGGTCTAAGACACCATTTAGATATATCGGTTCCTTATTTAAACATAGATATTTATGATTGTTGATAGTTTCAACACCTATTTCTCTAATGCCAACATAGGTCTGCACGGTATCATAATTAGTTTTGATTGTAACGGTATATAATACAGGCTGTTTAATTGTCCAATTTTGATATTTAATATTTTTTAAATCAACATGTAAGTGCTGTGATTTAGAGATATAGGCAACGGTATCTTCATCGAAGGTAATGCTGATGCAGTATTCATTATCAGTATCTACATAGAAGTCGATTGAATCGATTGTGGTCTCAATCTTGATTGATCTTATTTCTTCTTTTGTAGGTACTGTTTCCATCCATACAGTTTTCCAAATACCAGAGATACTGGTATACCACATGCCGCTTGGTTTGTTTGATTGTTTGCCATATGGATAGAAGGTGTCGGTGTTGTCAATTACTTCGACTCTTAAGATATTGTGATTACTTATATAATCTGTAATATCGAAGCTAAAGGCTAAATAGCCACCAATATGTTCACCGATAAAATGATCGTTTAAATAAACCAAAGCTTTATTGTCTACAGCCCCAAAATGAAGTATTAGTCTTTTGTCTGTTAAATCATCATTAAAGTCAAATTCCTTAATATAAACTAATTTATCTTCATGTTCCTTAATTGGGTACATTGATAAATCGGATTCCTTAGGATAAGGGACTATTATAGGCTTATTATTTAATGTCCATTGTCCGTTTAGACAATAAAATGATGTTCTTTTAAATTGGGGACGAGGATACTCTAACATGATTTCATTATATAATTAAAAAGAAGATGTTGGGTTTGTTAGATAGAAAAAAACACTTATATAAGGGCGAAATTGTTGATTTAGTTGAAAGGGCTAGGGTCTCTGAGAAGACCTCTTTTGATGGAGTTCCTACGGTCTTTTATGATATATATGTGTCAGGTTTTAAAGCCGGCAAATGCGACATAAGGTTAAAAAATGATGGTTTTATGTACTATTATGGTAATGTTGGCTACAATATCAAAGAGTCATATAGGGGTCATCATTATGCTTATTATGCTTGTAAGATTTTGTTTAAGATAGCTAAGGAAGAATTTGGGATGAAGGAGTTAATTATTACTTGTAATCCTGATAATGATGCTTCTTATAAAACGTTAAAAAGATTAGGAGGTAAGCTTGTTGAGATAGCACAAATACCTTATGATCATGAGTTGTATGAGAAAGGAGATAGATTTAAGTGCATATTTCGCTTTAAATTATAGTTATTATGGAAAAATTAGAAACATTTACTGAAGTATTATTGTCTTTAAAAGATAAGGAAGTACTTACTACTAATAAAAAGGATCGTTATATCTTAAAGAAAGATAAGATTTATGTTTATAAAGAGGGAACTTCTTTTGTGTTGACTTTAGAAGATTTTAGAGACTTGTATCAAGAAAAAACCTTCTTCGTTTTTGAGGAAGAAGGTACTTATATTGATAATGATAAGGACGAAGCTTATTATCGTTATTATCGTAAATAATTAATTATTCTTAAAGAATAGACCAATTGCACCACCAACAAGGCCACCAATGATGTGGGTGATGTGGGAGATTGAGTCAGTTACTGTAAGCATTGAAGTTACTTCGCCACCAATCCACAATACTGCAACCAATATTAGAGTAATAGGGATGCCCCTATCTTTTCCAGTTATAGAAGCAAGTAAGATAAACGCAAAGACAACACCACTCGCTCCAAGTAACATCACTCCTGGTTGGAAGATATTGTTACAAATACCAGTTACTAGAGCGGTAACCACGATTACGATTATTAAACGGTCATGGTATTTTTCTTCTAACATTGGTCCTAGTAATAAGATATAAATCATATTACTGATTAAATGATCAAAGTCAGCATGACCGAAGATGTGCCCTATTAGTCTTACGTATGTTAGGGGGTCTAATAAAGATGATGAGTAGGTAGAAAATAATAATACCGTACTATCACCGTTAGTTATCATTTGTAAGAATAATGCTAGGAAACAAATAAGTGTGAATGTTAGCGTTATTGGCGCATTAAAATATATTTTAAGTTTTCTCATGCCCTTATTATATTGCACAAAAACTTAAGTGAGACTAAAATTAAAACATGAGTAAAAAAGTATCTTTAGTATTAGAAGGCGGCGGAATGCGTGGCGCCTACACTGCCGGATGTTTATCTTGGCTTATAGATGAGGGAATTGAATTTGATTATGCCTATGGTATTTCTACAGGGGCCGTTCATCTTACATCTTTTTTAATGAAAAATAAGCATTTTCTTTTTGAGATGGCAACTGAAATCATTGCCCATCCATCACTTGTGGGAATTAGACCTTTATTAAGGGAAGGAAATTTTGTTGGGTATGAGTATCTATTTTCACATTTCTTAAAAGATGGTTTACACTTTGATATCAAGGACATCATTGGTAAGACTAAAACATTAGCTAGATATGGTGTTTATGATATGGAAAAGGGCGAGACTATTTATGTTGATTTGAAGGATATGAATATGGACTTATTGAAGGCTGCTTGTTCACTTCCTATTCTTGGTAGACCCATTGTGGTTAATGGCCATAAGTATTTAGATGGTGGTATCACTAAGATGATTCCAATCGAAGAGGCTGTTAAGGATGGCTGCAGTGATCATTTGATTATCACAACTAAGCCTTATGATTATGTTAGAAAGCCTGCTAAGCCATTTATTGTGAATCTTATGAAGAATAAGTATAAGGATTGTCCTGAAATCAGTGTTGATTATAAAAATAGACATCTTAACTATAATAAACAAATCGAAATTATTGAGAATTTAGAGAAAAATGGTCATGCCTTATATCGTTATCCTACTGAGACCGTTAATGTTACTAGACTAAAGGGCGATAAAAAAGATCTTATCGCTTTATATGAATTAGGTCGTAAGGATATGGAAGCTAGTAGGGAAGAAATCTATAAGTTAATTAAATAATGAAGAAGATTATTTTAGTTTTATTACTTATCTTGTTTGGCTGTTCAAATGAGCAAGTAAATAATACAGTTACATATATTGAACCAGTTAAAGAGGGAAAACTCTTTGACTTTTTAAATGCGGATACAAAGTCTTTGTTGAAGGATGTTAATAATGGCCTAGATGTAGAAAATACGACTTTAAAGAATCTTGGTAAGGATTTACCTGATTATAATTTAGTTACTATTGATGGTGATGTTGTTAAATTAAATGATTATAAGGATTCTAAAATAGTTATTGAAGTAGTATCAATATATTGTAGCCATTGTCAGGAACAGGCCTTGAATAATAATCCTTATATTGTGTCTAATCATAGTGATGTGACATTTATTACATATTTTGTGAATGGAGATATAGATAGCATTTCAGCTTTTTATAAGGAAATAGGCGTAGAACATAATAATCCTAATGAGCTTATTACTATCAAGAATGAAAAGCTTAATGATTATATGAGCCAAAACTATAGTTTTAATGCGACTCCTACATATTTCTTCTTTAATAAGGGTAAGATGACTTGGTGTAATGTGGGTACGATTGATAAGGAAGATTTTGAGTCTTTGTATGAATTTGCGTTTAATACCAAGTTTGATATCAACTTATTAACTACAGATGATGGAAAATCGATATTTGACTATCTTAGAACTGCTGATGATGTAAAAAATGATATTGATGAAGATAAATATAACAAGTTAGTGTCTTTGGATAATGATGAGAAGACCACTTATTTAACTTTAAAACATATTGGTCAAACTTTTGATTTCAATAATCAATATAATGATGAATCCAATTTTAAGAGTGAAATTGATTTTAATGTTGATTATACAAATGATCAGATAGCTTTCATTATGATGAGTGGCTATGATGAGGAACTGATTAATACTATTAATTCTTTTTATGAAACTAATAAGGATATTAAAGTCTTTGTGATTAATACAAGCGATAAGGATAATGAAAAGATTGCGGATGAATTAAAGGCACCTTTAGCTTCTATTATGAACAAGATTCCTAAATTCTTAGATAGTGGCGAATTAGGCAATTATCCAAGTGTCTTATTTGTTCAAGATTCTATTATTACTGGTATTTATTCTAATTTTGATACTATTGATAATCTTAATAGTGCTAAGGAATTGTTCCTTGGAACAAACAGTATTGCGATAGCGAAATAAAAACTGCAGATTTGCAGTTTTTAAGTACTTATTGTATATAGTTGAAGTAATATTCATCAAAGCTTAAGCCACTTTCGTAGATCTTAGTAGCTAAATCAACACCAACATAACGATACATATTAGGTACTTCGCTATGGGCTGTGAATGCTGATTTTCCTTCTGGGAATCTTTGAATGAAGCCATATTCATGGGCATGTTGTTGTAGCCATGTATATACTTTACAATCCTTGAAGGCACTAGCCTTAGGGCTTTCACTAGCTAGGACATAAACAGCTAGTCCTGTTTGCATATCACTATAACCTGCTTCGAAATTTACATCATCGTCAATATGAAGTTGTTTCTGTTTTTCATAAGAGATATAGCCTTGATATGCATAGATGGCCATGCTTAAATCTTCTTTTCTAATTGCTTCACACATTTCGGTATAAGCTAATAAGGCTCTTGATTCAAGTTCTACACCAGGTACCGCATGAAGTGAATTGATTTCTACTCTTTTAACTGGTTCGTATTCACCAATATAAGATTTAGTAGAAACATAAGTTTCAATACTTTCAGGATCACTTACGTTAATTACATTCTCATATGGCTTTAGATAATCACCACTTACTGTAAAACTATTTTCTGAGTTCTCATGTCTTAGACAATCATCAATATAATCTTCAATTGAATCTAGTTTTTCAAAGACGAATAATGGTTTTAAATCATAATCTTTTAAGTTGGCGAACAATAATTCTAATTCTTCATCAGTATATTCTTTCTTTTCCTTTAAAGATTCATATAATTCAAAATATGATTCATCTAAATAATCACACATTGTATATAGTCTTAGATACTTCTTATTAAATGAATCCTTAGAAACTTCGCTATTTAGATAATCACTATAATATTCATTCTTTAAGATATCTTTACGTAGACCTTTTTTATAAATAGCACTGATAGCACTATCATCATAGCCTAGAGCTTCTAGTTTGTTGGTATTGATGAAATGAGGAATCTTGTAGATAGATAACCCAATCAATAACACAACACATACTAGGGCAATGAAACGTCCGTTTAATCTTCTTTTCTTTTTCTTCACCGTCATTGTTTAACCTCCTTAAAGGGAACTCTATCGGTATCGCACACAAAAGTCATTTTTTCTTTCGTTACAGGATGAGTGATTGTTAGTCTATATGAGTGTAGGGCAATTTGTTGTCCTACTTTAGCATCCTTGTTGTAACGTTGATCTCCCCACAAAGGGTGATTGCGACTTGAGAACTGTACTCTTATTTGATGAGATCTACCAGTATGCAGATTGATTTTTACTAGGGCTAGATTATCTTTTCTTTTAAGTACTTGATAATCTAACTTAGCATCCTTACCTTTTTTATCAACCTTAACCATATTAGTCTTCTCGTCTTTTAAGAGCTTATCTTCAAAAATGCCTTTATCATCTAGACCATTATCATAGACTACTGCTATATATTCTTTTTTAAACTTATGTGCTTGAATATCGCTAGATAATCTTGATGCAGCTTTACTAGTTTTCGCAAAGATACAAACACCACTTACTGGTCTATCTAGTCTATGTAACAAGGCGCAATATACATTACCTGGTTTGTTGTATTTTTCTTTTAGATAATCTTTGCACATTGTAAGTAGGTCTAGATCATTAGAACTATCTAGCTGCATGGGTACATTTATTGGCTTATCTACTACCAACAAATGATTGTCTTCATAGATTACCTTTAATTTCATTTGGTCCACCTTGTTGTAAAGCCACATGGTAAGAAAAAGTCGATGTCTTTCATCTTGACGCCTATTTCTTGACCTAGTGGTAATGGACCATCTAAATAACTTCTAAGTACATTTTCAATGGTTGTACAAGAATAGCCTGTTGTATAAGTATTAACAATTAAAAATAGTGGGTCATCACTTAATAGTTTGGCAGCTTCTTCAATTAATGGTCCAATTTGTTCCTCAAACTTGAAGATTTCGTTATTAGGTCCTCTACCATAAGAAGGTGGGTCCATGATAATGCCATCGTATTTTCTTCCTCTTCTAACTTCTCTTTTCATGAACTTTAGACAATCTTCAACGATATATCTAATGCATGTATTTTGTAAGTTAGATAGGTCTCTGTTTTCCTTGGCCCATTCAACCATGCCCTTAGAAGCATCAACATGGACTACTTCACTAATGCCAGCACTTGCGGCAACTGTAGTGGCAGCACCAGAGTAGGCAAATAAATTCAACACCTTAGCATCAGGCCTATCTTTTAACTTATCGTAGATAAAGTCCCAATTGGCAGCTTGTTCAGGGAAGATTCCTGTGTGCTTAAAATTGGTTGGCGATACTTTAAAAGTTAGATCTTTATAATGAATATGCCATTTTTCAGGTAATTTCTTCTTAAATTTCCAATAACCACCACCAGTCTTAGAACGGTGATAGATAGCGTCAGCTTTATCCCAAAGCTCAGGTTTTTGTTTCTTCCAGATAGCCATTGGATCTGGTCTTCTTAAAATGAAGGGACCCCAAACTTCAAGTTTTTCACAGTCACCTGCATCTAAAAGATAATAATCTTTAATATTTTCACTGTATAACATAAGACAATTTTATAACAAGAATTTAATATTTAAAACTGTTGTATAATATTGAGCATGATTAAAAAATGTATTAATGAAGACGCAAGAAGATTGTTAGATTATTTATATCTAGATAAGGTAATGAATTTGTTCGCCATTGGCGATATTTTAAACTTTGGGGTTGATAGTGAAACCATGGATGTTTGGGTAGATGAGGATGAAAAGGGTATTAAGACTATTTATCTTAAGTATTTGAGCAATATGGTTATTTCGTCAAATAGTGATGAGGTTGATAATGACTTTGTAGCTAAGTTGATTGAAGAATATGGCCATATGAACTTTAATGGCAAAACTAGTGTTTTATCTAAGGTTAACTTTCCTGATACTTACGTAAGAAAACCATGCTATTTCGCTAGTATTGAAAATGTTAATGAAGAATTTTTAAATAATGATGAAGATATTAGAAGAATTGACTTAGATGAGGCGAAGGCTTATCATTTGGTACAAACTTCTATCTTTGGTGATCATCTAAAGTTTGAAGATATTAAGAATAATTTGGAACATCCAAAGAGCGCTAGATATTATGCCCTTTATAAAGATGGCAATATCGTTAGTATTGGTGCTAGTACAGCCGAATGTGAAGGTTTGGCAATGATTGTTTCGGTTGGAACAATTGAAAATGAGCGTAAAAAGGGTTATGCCTCAAAGCTTGTGGCTAAGTTAAGTGATGATTTATTAAAGGAAAATAAAATGCCGTGTCTTTTCTACAATAATCCAGATGCGGCAAGTGTATATATGAAAATTGGATATAAGAAAGTGGGAGAATTTACAATCTGTGGTTAGTTATTCTAGTTTAAATGATAAACAAAAAGAGGCGGTTATCGATGATTCTAAGCATTTAAGAATTATTGCGGGTGCAGGAAGTGGTAAGACACGTGTTTTGACAATGCGTATCGCTTATTTGATTGAACAAAAACATATTAATCCTAAGAATGTTTTGGCAATTACTTTTACTAATAAGGCTGCCAATGAAATGAAAAATAGAATCAGTGAAATGTTGGGTGAAGCTGGAGATGGTGCTTTTATTTCAACAATCCACTCTTTATGTGTGCGTATTTTAAAAGAGGAAATTGGTGTTTTTGGCTATCCTAAGAACTTTACTATTGTAGACGGGGACGACCAAAAAACTATTTTAAAAGAGGCTTATAAGGAATTTAATATCGATAAGAAGGACTTATCTTATGGTAGTGCCTTGGATTATATTGCCAATTGTAAGTATGATGAATTGTCTTATGAAAAGGCAATGGATCAAGCCTATGGTGAAAAGAAGTTAGTTGATAAGGCTAATGTCTATAAGTATTATGATGAGCGATTAAAGTCATTGTATGCCCTAGATTTTGATGATTTAATTCTTTTTACAGTTAGATTATTTAAGTTACATAAGGATATCTTAAAGAAATGGTCATCTAAGTTTATTTATATTCATGTTGATGAGTTCCAGGATATCGATAAGACTCAATATGAATTAATTAAATTATTATCTTCAACTCATGACAATGTTTATGTAGTGGGCGATCCTGACCAAACTATTTATACTTGGCGTGGTGCTGATGTTAATATCATTGTGAATTTTGATAAGGATTTTAAGAATACTAAGACGATTATTTTGAACCAGAATTATCGTTCTACTAACAATATCCTAGAGGGAGCTAACTCACTTATTAAATATAATAAGTCACGTGTTCCTAAGGACTTGTTTTCTGAGAATGGTGATGGCGATAAGATTGTTCATAAGACTTTACCAGATGAAACGAGTGAGGCTTATTATATTGTAAGTTGTATCCAAAGTTTGTTGAAACAGGGCTATGAATATAATGATATTGCGATCTTATATCGTTCTAACTACTTGTCAAGAGAAGTGGAAAAGATTTTTATTGAGAATAGAATTCCTTATGTTATCTATGGTGGTATACGTTTCTATGAAAGAATGGAAGTTAAAGATATCTTATCTTACTTAAGGCTTATTGTGACTGGTGATGATTTGGCTTTCCAAAGAGTTATTAATCAACCAAAAAGAGGTATTGGTCAAAAGTCTATTGATACTATCTTTTCTCTTGCGAAAGAAAATAATATTTCCATGTATGAAGTGGTGAAACAAGGCTTATTCGCAAAGAATCAAAGTGTTTTAGAGTCTTTTGTGGATATGGTTGAAAGATGGAAGTCTTCTTTAGATGGTAAACCATTAGAGGAAGTATTGACTGATGTCTTTGAACAGTCTGGCTATCGTTCAATGTTGGAAAAGGAAAATGAGACTGAAAGAATTGAAAATGTTAAGTCTTTGATTGATGATATTAAGGATTATCAAGAGACTTATCCAGGTAGTACTTTAGCTGATTATCTTTCTATGATTTCTTTATATACTGATAAGGCTAATACTGATGGTTCAGCTTCAGTTAGTTTGATGACTATTCACGCATCAAAGGGTCTTGAGTTTAAAGTTGTCTTTGTGGTTGGTTTATCAGAAGGTATCTTCCCAAGTGAGCGTACCATGTTGGAACAAAAGGGTGTTGAAGAAGAAAGAAGACTTGCTTATGTAGCTTATACAAGAGCTAAGGAAAAGCTAACTTTAACCGATACTTCATCTTTCTCATATGTTGTCAATAGTGCTAAGACTACAAGTAGATTTGTCAATGAAGTTGATGAAAAGTATATTGAACACTTAGATAAGCCAGTTGTTAAGCAACAAAGTGTCTTTGATGTACCATTTACTACTAAGATTTCTTCTATCGAGCCTAAAAAGGAAGCACCTAGAAGACCATCAAGATATCGTAAGAGTGATGTTGTTATTCATAAGATCTTTGGTGAGGGTGTTGTGGTTAAGTGTGATGGTGATTTTGTGACTGTTGCCTTCTCTTATCCTCATGGTACTAAGACTATTAAGGCTGATCATCCTTCAATCAGAAAGAAGACTGCGAATGAATATAACTAAGGCTAATATTGATGATTTAGCTTCTATTATGGAAATAGTAATAGAGGCTAAAGCTTATCTTAAAAGCCAAAACATAGACCAGTGGCAGGATGGTTATCCTAATGAAGAAGGATTGTTGAAGGATATTCAAAATGATTCTTTATATATAGTTAAAGAAGATAACTTAATCATTGGAGTCTTTTGTGTGGGTGACTATGAACCAACCTATGACAAGATTTATAATGGCCAATGGACTAGTGATAGTGATTATATTGTAGTTCATCGTTTTGCGGTAAGAAATGAATATAAAGGCAAGGGTGTTGCCAAATATATCTTCGATTATGTAAAGAACAAGTATGACTATATTAGAGTAGATACTCATCCTGATAATAATAGTATGATTAAGTGTCTTTATAATAATGGTTTTACTTATAGGGGAGAGATTTTCTTAAATAGAACAGGTTTTAACCTAAGAAATGCCTATGATTATTTATCTAATTAGTCTTATATATCTTATAGTAATTACTTTTATTAAGGATCCTTTTACTTATAACTATTCAATGATGAGTGGCAATTTTTATGGTTATCTATTTGTGATGGGTTTAAGTATTTTATTGGGTTTGTCTTTATATAAGACTTCTGTTGCCTTGAAAAAGAAAAGTATCTTATGTTTATTAGCGCCTCTTGTTGCCTCTATTTTTCCTTATGTAGAAGGTAGAGGCGATATATTTTCTAATTTGCATGAAGTGTGTGCTTACTTATCTTTGGGTTTAATACTATATGTTACTTATTTCAACATTATCAATTACCGTATATATAGTTTAAAGAAAAGTAATTATTGTCTAAAGATATTAGGAATAACGATATTTATTGATACTATTTATTACTTTGATTCTTTTAGAGTTTATAGTATTCATGAGCTTATTTTACTTAGTGTGATAATTTTAATTCATCTTTTTATCTATTATGATGTCAAAAAACAGAATTAATGTGTTATCATACTTAGGTATCCCCGAATGGCGGAATGGCAGACGCGCACGACTCAAAATCGTGTTGGAAACAGTGTGGGTTCAAGTCCCACTTTGGGGACCATTTTAGCTTAAGAAATGTCCAATTTATGGGCATTTTTTGCTTTTGGTAACAAAAAAGGGAACAATGACCAAAATTAATAACTTTTTATATAATGTAAATATGAAATTAGAAGAACTAAAATTAACAGACAAGAGGATGAATATATGTAAGCGTCTAGATTTAAAAGATAGCGATGATATCTTACATTATTATCCTTTTAAATATGAAGAGTTTAATTTAACTCATTATGCAGATTTTAAAGTAGGTGAAAGGGTAGTCTTTGAGGCTGAGTTAATATCTAGGCCCACAACCTTTAGGTTTAAGGGTAAGATGTCTAAGACTTCTTTTAAAGTTTTATATGAGGAAGAAGAGTTACTAATAACTATTTTTAATCGACCTTGGGTTAGCACTAATAATGATCATAAATTGACAATTGTTGGTAAGTATGAGGGTAAGAATAAAGTTACGGCTTCTAATTTTTATACTAAAGATATAAATGAAATCTTAGGTATCACACCTGTTTATTCTATAAAAGAAGGTATTAAACAAAATGAGATTAAGAATTTAGTTAACTATACTTTTAAGAAAGTGAAGACGGTTAATGATTTAGTTCCTAATCATCTACTTAATAAGCATCATTTAATTGGTTTATATGAGGCCTTATATAGCATTCATAATCCAAGTGATGTGAATGAATTAAAGAAGGCTTTAGCGCGTTTAAAGTATGATGAATTCTTACGTTTTTATTTGTCTTTAGGAATTCTTAATGGTGATGATAAGGTAGTGCTTAAAAATGCTAAGGTATTTGATATAGATTTGATTAATGACTTTATTCAGTTATTACCATATTCATTGACAAGTGATCAAAAGACAAGTATTCAATCTATCTTAAATGATTTAAGAAGTGATAGGCCAATGTATAGACTATTGCAGGGTGAAGTGGGTAGTGGTAAGACAATTGTGGCTTTTATTGGGCTGTATGCCAATTATTTAGCTGGATACCAGGGTGCTTTGATGGCTCCTACTGAAATACTTGCGAAACAACATTACTTGTCTTTTAAGAAGATGTTTAAGGATGTTAGAGTTGAATTACTTGTGGGTAATGGCAGTGAGAATAAAAAGATTAAAGAAATGTTGGCAATTGGTGAAATAGATGTAGTCATTGGAACTCATGCCTTATTTAGTGAAGATGTAGAATTTAATAAGTTGGGTTTGGTTATTACCGATGAGCAACATCGTTTTGGCGTAAAACAAAGAAGATCTTTAAAGGAAAAGGGTGATAATGTTGATGTGTTGATGATGTCAGCTACTCCAATTCCACGTACTTTAGCTTCTTCTTTATATGGAAATATGGATATATCTTCGGTCATGAGTATGCCAAGTGGCAGAAAGGGTTGTGATACTTATTTGATTAAGAAAAATAGTATTGTCGATATTCTTGATGATTTAAAAAGACAACTTGATTTAGGTAAACAAATTTATATTGTGGCATCTAGTATTGAAGCTAGCGATTCTTTTAAGGGCAAGGATGTAAATAGCTTATATGAGAGTCTAATTGATGTGTTTAAGCCTTATAGTGTTGGTTTACTTCATGGTAAGAAAACAAGTGAAGAGAAGGATGAAATACTTGAGGATTTTAGAAATAATAAGATTCAAGTACTTGTTTCTACTACGGTAATTGAAGTAGGCATCAATGTACCTAATGCGACAGTAATGGTTATTTATGATGCGGATAGATTTGGTCTAAGTCAGATTCATCAATTAAGAGGTAGGGTTCAAAGAGGAAGTGATAAGGGAACTTGTTACTTGTTAACTAATAGTAATGAGGCTGAGACTTTAAAAAGACTAGAAGTCTTAGTTAAGACTAATGATGGTTTTAAGATTAGTGAACAAGACTTAATGTTAAGAGGACCTGGTGATATCTTGGGTACAAGACAATCGGGTTTGCCTACTTTTATCTTGGGTAATTTATTTAGTGATACTAACTTTATTGAGGCTAGTAAAGAGGATGCTAAAGAAATTATGGATAATTTGGATAATGTTGAGAATAAAATGTTTTATGATGATGTTATAAGAGTGATGGTCTCAATTGTTGGGGATTAATGTATAATACTTGTATGACTATTTTTGATTTTTTAGATGACATCGGAATCGTACACAATGATTCAAAGTTAATTGAACAAGCTTTTATTCACTCTTCTTATGTTAATGAACATAAGGGCAAGTGCCATGACAACGAAAGACTAGAATTTATGGGAGATGCTGTTTTACAAATTTATTCAGCAGAAAGGCTTTATGCCATTGATCCTCCTTTAAAAGAGGGAATTATGTCTACAAGAAGAGCTAATCTTGTATGCGAAAAGGGTTTGGCAAAAGTTGTTCGTAAGTTTGGATTAAACAAATATTTAAAGCTTGGTCAGGGTGAAGAGAAGACTGGCGGTAGAGACCGTGATTCAGTTATTTCAGATATGTTTGAGGCTTTTATTGGTGCCGTTTATTTGGATACTGATATTAAGAATACTTATAAGCTCCTTGATTATTTAATGTTGGATTTTGTCAAAGAGATTGATGAAACAACTTTTGACTATAAGACAAAGCTTCAAGAATATGTACAAGCTGATTCTAGAAAATCAATTAATTACGAGCTTGTTTATGCCAAAGGGCCTAGTAATAAGCCAGAATTTAAGATTGCCGTTAAGATTGGTGGTCTTGTATATGGCACCGGTATTGGTAGTAGTAAGAAGGAAGCTCAAAAGAATGCAGCCAAGGATGCGTTGGAAAAATTAGCTGGAAATGAATAAATTTAATATAGATACTTTTTTAAGTGAGAAGAATTATGATGAAGAGATTTGTGAATTGTTCAAGTCTTTTAAGGTGGTTGATTCTTTATATAAAAGAAACAAAGACTCTTTAATTCTAAAGATTGAAAATGAAAAGATATTGCCTCTTGAGGTAGTAAGAGAATTAGCTGCTTATTTTAAGGCATTTGGTTTTTCTCATGTTCGTTTATATTTTAATGTCAAAGATGATGAATTAAGTCATAAGGAAATCAATACCATTGTTCAGGGTTTTAAGGATAGTTATCATGCCTTTAATAATGCCCTTGTTGTTAGAAATGATAATGGTTTTACCTTATCTTATATTGATGAGAGAGATTTTGAAAAGGATAGAGAATTTATTGATGATTTAAAATTGTTCTTTTATGACTTAGGTTATCGTAAACCTATTGAGATGAAACTTAAACAAATCGATGAAGAGCCAGAGATGGAGGTTAGAAAACCTTTGGAAGTGGTATCAAGTAATGATTCTAAACCTTCTTTTAATAGTAATAATAATTCTGATGGCAAGCCAAAGTTTAATAATTATAAAAGAAAGACTGTTGAATATAAGTCAGTTATCATCGATGATTTGGATGATGTTGCCTATAACGTTAAGTTAAGTGCTCAAATTTTTAAGATTGATGAGCGAACTACTAGAACTGGTATTATTATTCAAATGATTTATCTTAAGGATACAACTAATGCCTGTATCGCTAAGATGATGGAGGGCAAGCGTTTTTCTAAGGATGATCTTAAGAATAATAAAGAGGGTAAGTGGTGTACTGTTTATGGTAACTATCGTTTTAATACTTTCTCTAATGATTATGAATTTGAGGTTGATGCGATTGAATATATCGATGATCCTAATCCTTTAGTTGATGATGAAGAAGAAAAAAGAATTGAACTTCATGCTCATACTAAGTTAAGTGAAATGGATGGTGTATCTTCACCTACTGATTTGGTCAAGGCTGCTTATAAGTATGGTCATAAGTCGGTTGCGATTACTGATCACTTGGATTTACAGGGTTTTCATGAGGCTTTTTTGACTTATAAGGGCATAAAAAAAAGTGCTGATAAGGATACTTTTGATTTCAAACTTTTATATGGTTGTGAAATGAATATGGTTTATCCTGAATTAAGGATTGTTTATAACAGTAATGATGATTTATTGTTGGACCAAGAATATGTAGTATTTGACTTGGAGACAACTGGTTTATCTACTCGTTATGATCATATTATTGAGTTTGGTGCTGTTTTAATGTATAAGGGTCAGGTTAAAGAAGAACGTGACTTCTTTGTGAAACCACCTTTTAAGTTAAGCGAAACAATTAAGAATTTAACTAATATTTCTGATAGTGATGTTGAAAACGCAAGAACTTTTGAAGAATGTAAGGATGAGCTTTTAGACTTTATTAAGGGAAGAGTATTGGTTGCTCATAATGCATCATTTGACTATGGCTTTTTGAATGCTGAATTAGATCGTTTAGGCTTGCCTAAGCTTGAAAATCCAGTAATAGATACCTTGGACCTTTCGAGATCTATGTTTAAGACAAGACGTGCTTTTAAATTAGGTAAGATTGCGAAACAATATGGGGTACCATACGATGAAGAAGTAGCTCATAGAGCTAACTATGATGCGGAAGTATTGGCTGGTGTCTTTAATTTGATGTTGAAGGATTTGACTAAGGCTAATGTTAAGACTTTAAATCAATTGAAAGCTTATCAGGGGGAAGATGCTTTTGTAAAGAGTAGGGCTTTCCATACAACGGTTTTATGTAAGAATAAGGCTGGTTTAAAGTCTTTGTTTAAGCTGGTTTCTATTTCTAATACTGATCAATTGGCTGTCTTTGGTAAGGCTAATAGTAAGGATAGTAGTTCTGATTTTATTGCGGAACCAAGAATCTTTAAACAAACACTTGATGAGCATCGTAAGGATTTGCTTATTGGTTCGGCTTGTTTAAATGGTGAAGTTTTTGAGGTAGCTTCAACAAGATCTAAGGAAGAGCTTGCTAAGGCTATATCTTTCTATGATTATATTGAGGTACAGCCATTAGAAAACTATAGTTACTTATATAGAGATCGTGAGTCTTTTACTAAGGAACGTTTAAAGGATTATTTAAGGGATATTATTACTGAGGCAAGAAGACAAAATAAGATTGTGGTTGCTACAGGTGATGTTCACTATATTAAAAAAGAAGAGAAGATATTAAGGGATGTATATATTTCAGCACAAGCAATTGGTGGCGCTCATCATCCTTTGTATCTATTTGATAAGGAGAAAAGGGCAAAGCAGGTAAGTCCTGATCAACATTTCCGTAATACAAAAGAGATGCTTGATTGTTTTGCGTGGTTAGAGGATGAAAAGCTAATTAGGGAATTAGTTATTGAAAATCCTTTGAAGATAAGTGAAATGTGTGAAAATATCACTCCTTTCTCTGATGAATTAAGGCCTCCTAGAGTTCTTGATGCGATAAAGAAGGCTAAGGAGTGCCATATTGTTGAAGAGCCTTTTGTGCATACTGATGAGGTTATTTCGGCTGATGATTATTTGACTCGTCTTGTTTATTATCAAGCTGAGGTTTTATATGGTAAGGATTATGACCAATTTATTGTTGATCGTATTAAGAAAGAATTAGATGCGATTATTGGTAATGGTTATGGTGTTATTTACTATACTTGTCACTTGATGGTTAAGCGTTCTAATGATGATGGTTATATTGTAGGTTCAAGAGGTTCTGTTGGTTCTTCTTTGGTAGCTACTTTAAGTGGTATTACTGAGGTTAATCCATTGCCACCACATTATGTATGTCCTAAGTGTCATCATTTTGAGTGGATTAAGGATGCAGCTAGTGGTTATGACGTAGAAGATAAAACGTGTCCAGAGTGTGGTGAGATCATGAAGGGTAATGGTCAAAATATCCCGTTTGAGACTTTCATGGGTTTTAATGGTGATAAGGTTCCCGATATCGATTTAAACTTCTCTGGTGATTATCAACCTCGTGCTCACTTGTTCACAAGAGAGATTTTTGGTAAGGATAATGTCTTTAGAGCCGGTACCATTTCTACAGTCGCTGATAAGACAGCCTTTGGTTATGTGTCAGGATATTGTGAAGAAAAGGGTATTACTAATATGAGTAGGGCCCAAAAGGATAGATTGGCTAGTGGTTGTGCTGGTGTTAAACGTACAACAGGACAACACGCTGGTGGTATCGTTGTACTTCCAGATACGATGGAGATTGAGGATGTTACGCCTATTCAATATCCTGCCAATGATAAGGATGCGCCTTGGAAGTCAACTCACTTTGAATATCATGATTATTCAGATAATATCTTAAAGTTTGATATTTTAGGGCATGTCGATCCTACGGCTATGCGTCTTTTTGAGAATGTTTCTGGTATTGATGTTAAGACGATTCCTATGAATGATGCAAGAGTCTTATCTTTGTTCTCTAGTTCTAAGGAATTGAATATTATTAATCCTAATTATCATGAGGAGACTGGTGCTTGTGGTCTTCCTGAGTTTGGTACTTTGAATACTCGTAATACTATTGAGGAAACTCGTCCTAAGGTATTCTCAGATCTTGTGCAGATTTCTGGTTTGTCTCATGGTACCGATGTATGGCGTGGTAATGCCCAAGAATTAATTCATCAGGGTATTGCCCTAAGAGATGTCATCGGTTGTCGTGATGATATTATGGGTACTTTGATGAGCTATAATCTTGAACCTTTGACTTCATTTACTTTGATGGAGAAGGTAAGAAAGGGTAAGGGTTTAACACCTGAAGAAGAAAAGCTGATGGAGGAGCATAATGTTCCTAGATGGTATATTGAGTCTTGTAAGAAGATTAAATATATGTTCCCTAAGGCTCATGCGGTTGCCTATTGTATCATGGCGGTCAGAGTTGCCTGGTTTAAGGTTTATTATCCTGAGTATTATTATGTTTCTTACTTTACACTTAGATGTGACGCCTATGAACTTGAGACGATGCTGAAGGATGCTGATAGCATTTATGCTCGTATGAAGGAACTACAGGCTAAGATGAATTCTAGAGAGAATCCTATTTCTAAAAAGGAGAAGGATATTTTCAATACTATTGAAGTATGTTATGAGATGGTATCTAGAGGGTATCGTTTGATTAATATCGATTTATATAAGTCTTTGGCAACTGAATTTAGAGTTAATCCTGATAATAATCATGAGATTATTCCACCTTTTACTATTATTGATGGTCTTGGTGCCAACGTTGCGATTAGTATTGTGGAGGCAAGAGAGAAGATGCCTTTCTTATCTAAGGAAGACTTGAGTGATCGTACACAGTTGTCGAATACTTTAATTAAGAAGTTAGATGATTTGCATGTCTTGGATGACTTGGATGATTCTAATCAGGTTTCGTTGTTTTAAAAAGTTCTGTTAACCAGAACTTTTTAAGTAATTAAAAAAACGGCGCCTCGAAGACTTTATGGTTACGGGGTACCGTTTCTGTATTCATATTATCATATTCTAATTTTTTTGTTTGAATATATAATGTAAACATTTACATTCATTGAAATTAATTACATTGTTATTTATAATGTTTTTCTAGGAGAGTACTAGTTTTATGAAAAATGAATATGTTGAACAAGCTTATGAATATGTATGCAAGTATGCACCTGGTGAAACACAATTTTTGAATGCAGTTAAGGAAGTGTTTGAGTCATTAGAACCATTCTATGATGTTCATCCAGAACTAGCGAATAAGAAATATTTAGAGAGAATTGCGGAACCTTGTAGAGTTATTGAGTTCAAGGTTGAGTGGCTGGATGATAAGGGAAATATTCAAGTAAATCGTGGTTATCGTGTTCAAAATAATAATGCGATTGGTCCTTTTAAGGGTGGTTTACGTTTTAATGAGAATGTTAATCTTTCAATTTTAAAGTCTTTGGCTTTTGAACAAACATTTAAAAATGCCTTAACTGGTTGTCCTATGGGTGGCGGCAAAGGTGGTAGTAACTTCGATCCTCATGGTAAGTCACCTGCTGAAATTAAAAGATTCTGTGAAGCGTTTATGGATCAACTTTATCCTTTCATTGGTTCTAAGACTGATGTTCCTGCGGGTGATATTGGTGTAAGTGGTGTTGAAATTGGTTATATGATTGATCAATATTTAAAGTATCGTAGTGATATTGGTACTTTAACTGGTAAACCTTTAGACAAAGGTGGATTAAAGGGTAGAACTGAGGCTACTGGTTATGGTTTGTGTTACTTTACTGAAGAGATGTTAAATGATCATGGTTTAAGCTTTAAGGATAAGAAAGTAATTGTATCAGGTTCTGGTAATGTATCTACTTATGCATGTGCTAAGGCAAGTGAACTTGGCGCTACTGTTATTGGAATGTCTGATAGAAATGGTTATATCGTTGATGAAAAGGGTGTTGATTATAAGTTGTTGATTAAGGCCAAGGAAAATCGTCAATCAATTGAAAATTACTTAAAGTATTCTGATACTGCTAAGTATTATACAAACCCTAGCGATGTCTTTAAGATTAAGTGTGATATTTGTCTTCCTTGTGCTACTCAAAACGAAATTAATTTAGATAGTGCCAAGGCTTTAGTGGAAAATGGTTGTCTATGTGTGAGTGAGGGTGCTAATATGCCTACAACTCTTGAAGCTACAACTTATCTACAAGAACATGATGTCTTATTCGGTCCAGCTAAAGCTGCTAATGCGGGTGGTGTTGGTTGTAGTTATTTTGAGATGGTTCAAAATGAGGAAGGAACTGAGTGGGAATTCGAGAAGACTGATGCTAAGTTAAAAGATATGATGGTTAATATTTATCATAATGTAGCTAATACTGCGAAAGAATATGGCCAAGAAGGTAATCTTGTAGTAGGTGCTAATATCTTTGGCTTTGTGACTGTTATCAATAAAATGGATTAAGCTTATGCTATCATCATATTAAGAAATGTGAGGCTTAAATTTTCGCCGGAAAGCTGATATACGATATGTGGGGTGCACCTTAATTGGTGATGGCGGCCCACGGCATTTCTTTGTTATTCGTCACTAAATAATAGCCATTTAGTTTAAAATAACGACACATTATTTTAGCCATAGTTATTAAATGATGTTAAATAATTACTT